>Ga0209415_10000718_pt1 | contig 61963 bp, 55 predicted proteins | sample PeaSoiSIISIP2007_FD_187696 | JGI IMG/M metagenome (GOLD analysis project Ga0209415, IMG submission 187696) | Peat soil microbial communities from Weissenstadt, Germany - SII-SIP-2007 (SPAdes) (version 2) | ecosystem: Environmental > Terrestrial > Soil > Wetlands > Peat | place: Germany...
AAGCTCGTCGTTCATTGCTCGGAATGTTGTTGAGCGGCCCCTCGGGGAATGGTCGAATCGATGTCATGTTGAGGGCCGCTATGGTCCGGGGGCCCCAAGCGCAGCTTGGGGGGCGCGGAGCCTGGGGCGGAGCGCCCGTCGTAAAGGAAGCAGCGGGCGAGGTGGCCGTCGCCGAAATCGTAGATGCCGACCGGCTGCTCGCAAATGTCCATTCGATAGCGACAGCGTGGTTCGAATGCGCACCCGGGAGGCAGGCGCAGCAGGTTCGGCGGCTGTCCCTCGATCGGGACCAAACGCCGGCGCCCATCCTCGTCGAGCCGGGGCAACGATTCGAGCAGCCCGATCGTGTACGGATGCTTCGGGTCGCGAAAGATCTGCTCGGCGGTCCCGTACTCGACCATATTCCCGGCATACATGACCAGGACGTTTTGGCAGGTTTCCGCGATGACGCCGAGGTCGTGCGTGATCATGATGATCGCCGACCCTAAGCGCGCCTGCATCTCGTTCATCAACTCGAGGATCTGCGCTTGGATCGTCACGTCGAGCGCCGTCGTCGGTTCGTCGGCAATCAAGAGCGCCGGGTCGCAGGTCAGCGCCATCGCGATCATGACCCGCTGACGCATCCCGCCGGAGAACTGGTGCGGATAGTCGCCGACGCGCTTCTCGGCGAGCGGGATGCGGACCAGGTCCAGCATCTCGATCGCGCGCTTGTGCGCCTCGCGGTGGGAGAGGCCCAAATGCAGGCGAGCCGCCTCGGCGATCTGCTCGCCGACGGTCAAGACGGGATTGAGCGAGGTCATCGGATCCTGAAAGATCATCGCGATGTCCTTGCCGCGGATCCGGCGCATCTCCGACTCGCTCTTTTCGAGCAGGTTCTCGCCCTTGAAAAGGACCTTGCCGCCTTCGATCTTCCCGGGAGGCGACGGGATGAGCCGCATGATCGAGAGGGCGTTCACGGTCTTGCCGGAGCCGGACTCGCCGACGATCCCGAGCGTCGAGTTCGCGTCAACGGAATACGAGAGCCCGTTGACGGCCCGGACGATGCCGTCGTCAGTGGCAAACGTCGTCCGTAAGTCCCGGACTTCTAAAAGCAGCCTAGATTCCCGAGATCGAGATGATCGTCGCGACGACGACGTATGCGATCGCGATGAAGGCGGTAAACCGCGCGATCTGGCCTTCCATCCCGAGGCGGCCGCGGTAGCTCGAGTCGACCCGCCCGCCGAGCGTCCCCGTGAGTCCCTCCTGGCGCGTCGTCTGGACAGCCAGCAGGATGACGAGCAGGATCGCCGCGGTGACGAACGCGGCGGCAAAAAGGTGCGTGAGCCACGGAAGATGCTGCGCGAGCGGCGTCTTGGGGATCGTCGGAAACTGGAACTGCTGCAGCTGCGCCGCTGCCGCGGGATTGAGGGTGGCGGCGGCCGACGGCTGCGCGGCGGGCGTCGCCGCGGCTAGGACGATTGGGGTATCAGACATCGCCGGGGATTATATCACGATGTCAGCGCGGCCGTCACGGAGCGGACCCGCGCCGCGACGCTCTCCGGTGACAACCCGAACTGCGCCCGTTGCTTGTCCTGCCTGTTGTGCTGGACCAACTCGTTGCGGACGCCGACGCGCTGGACGTGAATGTGCAACCCCCGATCGTTTACGAACTCGACGATCGCCGATCCGAATCCGCCCTCGAGCGAGTGCTCTTCGAGCGTCAGGAAATGCGGATGATTCTCCGCGAGCTCCAAGAGGAGCGTCTCATCAAGCGGCTTGACGAACCGCGCGTTGACGATCGTCGGGCGGATCCCTTCGGCCTCGAGCAACTCGTACGCGTCGAGCGCGACATCACACGTGTTTCCGAGCGCCAAGATCGCGACGTCGCTTCCGTGCCGTAACACCTCCGCGCGGCCGTGCTCGAGCGGCGCCGGCGGATCGAGATGCTGACCGCTCGTGCTCCCGCGCGGATAGCGGATCGCAGCCGGGGTCCCGAGCGAAAGCGCATGGCGCAGCATCGGGAGCACTTCTTCTTCGATCCGCGGCGCCATGATCGTCATGTTCGGCAGCGTCCGCAAGTAGGCGACATCGTACAGCCCCATGTGGGTCGGCCCGTCGTCGCCGACGAAGCCCGCGCGGTCCATGCAGAAGACGACCGGGAGTTCCTGAACGACCACGTCGTGGATCACCTGATCGTAGGCCCGCTGTAAGAACGTCGAATAGATCGCACAGACTGGACGCAAACCAGCGGTCGCCGCGCCGGCTGCGAAACAGACGGCGTGCGCCTCGGCGATCCCGACGTCGAAATAGCGCTCCGGGAAGCGCTTGGCGAACTTCGCGAGCGCGGTACCGTCGGGCATCGCCGCAGTGATCCCAATGACGCGCTCATCTTCCTCCGCGCACTTGATCAGCGCGTCGGCGAAGACGGCCGAAAACGATGGACGGGATGACTTCTTGAATTCGACCTTCCCGTTTTCGTGCGCGTCGAAGGGACCGACGCCGTGGAACGTCCGCGCATCGCTCTCGGCTGCCTCGTAGCCTTTCCCCTTGATCGTCTTGACGTGCATGAGGACGGGGCCCTGGATCTTGCGCGCGTTCGAGATCACGTCGACGAGCGTGCCGTAATCGTGCCCGTCGATCGGTCCGATATAGCGAAATCCGAGCTCTTCAAAGATGACGGCGAGCTTCGGCTCATCGGTCAACATCCGCATCGTCATCTCTTCAGCGGTCGAGAGCGCCTTGCGGGCCGTCTTCCCGAGCGGCAGATGGCTCAGCACGTCTTTCGTCTTTTGCCGCGCGAAGTTGAAAAACGGCTTGCTGCGAAGCGTACCGAGATACTTGTCGACCGCGCCGACGTTCGGTGCGATCGACATCTGGTTGTCGTTGAGGATGACGATGAAATTCGTCTTCATCTCGCCGGCGTTGTTGAGGCCTTCGAACGCGAGGCCGCCCGTCAGCGCTCCGTCACCGAGGACCGCGACGACCGTCCATTTTTCGCCTGCGAGATCGCGCGCTTTGGCCATCCCGAGCGCGGCCGAGACCGACGTCGACGCGTGGCCTGCGCCGAAATGATCGTACATCGACTCGCTACGCATCGCGAAACCGGAGATTCCCCCGCCTTGGCGCAGGGTGTGAAACTGGTCTCTGCGGCCTGTGAGCAGTTTGTGAACGTAGCTCTGGTGGCTAACGTCCCAGACGATCCGATCCGTCGGCTGGTCGAGGACGGTATGCAGCGCGAGGGTCAGTTCGACAACGCCGAGGTTCGGCGCAAGATGTCCCCCATTTTTTGCACAGGTCGCGACCAGAACGTCACGGATCTCCGCGGCCAACACGTCGATCTCAGCGCGGCTGAGCGCCGCGACGTCGGCCGGACTGTCGATGCGTTCTAAGACCATGGGGCCCTATTCTTGGCCTTTGGCCCCGGCGGACCCTTATTTCTGCCTTAAGGCGCCCGGGGACAGGACTTTATCAAGCGGCATCCTATGCAGGGCGCAGTGCAGCCGCAGCCCGCCCCCGCCCCGGCGCCCCTGCGCCGCGCGCCGGGCACACGCCGACGCCGCGTCCTTACGGAGACCGCGCGGATCATCTCGACGGTCTGCAATCCTTTCTTGGCGGCGCTTGCGCTGTTCGTCATACTAGCGCACGCTCGCTCGAGTTCGGTCACGCAATTCTGGACGTTGGCCTTTGTCAGCGTCTTCTTCACATCGGTCGGTCCGATGCTCTTCGTCTTCTGGCTTTACTGGACCGAACGCATCACCGATTTGGACATGTCGATCAGGGCCGAGCGTCAGCACGTCTTCGGTGCGTTCGTGGTCTTCTCGCTGCTCGGGACGATGACACTTGCGCTTCTAGGTGCGCCGACGATCATCATCGCGTCGATGGCGGCATATGCGGCGAATGCGTTCATCGCCATGCTCATCACGCGCGTTTGGAAGATCAGCACGCACGCCTTGGGGATCACGGCCCCCATGATCACCCTGCTCGTCCTCTACGGTTGGCAGCCCTTGCCGTTCTTGGTTCTGATCCCGATCGTTTGCTGGGCGCGCGTTTACTTAGACGCGCACACGCCCGCGCAAGTCGTCGCCGGCGTCGGGCTGGCAACGGCCTCGACCCTCGTTTTCTTCAAGCTTTTTGGGCTAATTTAGGCCGTTTCGCGCAGGAGCGCACACGCCGTGACGTCGGGATTGCGCTCGCCCATCAGGGAGCGGACGGAGAGCGAAAACTCGTCGGGATGGCCGGTCGTCACGTAACGAACGTGGCCGCTTCCCGCGAGAAATCCGCGCTCGCGAATGAGCGCTTCCGCAATTCTCGCGTGCGCGACGGCGGGATCGATGCGCGGGACGCGAGCGCCGTAGACCTGCGCGAACTCGGGCTCGAGCACCGGATAGTGCGAACACGCGAGGACGAGCGCCTCGATGCGGTTCGAAAACGGTTCGCATGCAGCCTCGACCGCTGCGCGCGCCGCCGCGCCCGTGATCCCCGCTTCTACGAGCGGGACGAGGGCCGGAGCCGCGACTTCTTCGACGACTGCGGTCGGGACGCGCCGCGCAATCGCGCGGGTGTACGCGCGGCTGCGGACCGTGGCGCTCGTCGCGAGGACGCCGATGCGCAGCGCGCCGCTGCGCTCGACCGCAGCCGCAGCCGATTCGATCAAATCGACGATGACGGCCCTCGACGGCGGCCACCCGCGCTCGGAGGCGACACCGCATGAACTGTTGCATCCGACGACGATTGCGTCGACCGACGCCGCGTTGAGGAACGCGACGTTGTCGCGCATCAAACCGGCAAGATCGTCGGCCGTACGGTCGCCGTACGGAACGTTCGCTTGATCCGCAAGATAGAGGAAGTCGTGTCTCGGCAGCCGCTCGCGCAACCGCCGCAAGATCGTGAGACCACCCACGCCCGAATCGAAGATCCCGATCATTTGGAAGGCGCTCCGCCCCAGGCTCCGGTCGCACCAGCACACATCCTGTGCTGTGCGACAGGCTCGCATCCATGCTCGCTCCGCCCCCCAAGCTTCGCTTGGGGTCCCCAGACTATCGAGGCCCTCATCATAGTGCTAATAATACCATCCCCCGAGGGGCCTCGTAAGTTTCACTCACCTGAGAACGAGCTCTGCGGCGGTGTGTTGCTGGGCGAGCCGGCATAGTCGGCGATGCCGTCGGCGATCCCTTGCGCGACGTTTTGGAGGAACGCGGGACTTCGCAGCTTCGCGGCATCGTCGGGATTCGAGAGGAAGGCCGTCTCGACCAAGACCGCCGGCATCGTCGTGTGGCGCACGACGTAAAAGTTCTCGCGCCGAGCCCCGTCGTCTTTGGTCCCCAGCAAACCGATCAGGCGACGCTGCACCGCCGCTGCCAACGACTGATCGTTCGGCTTGTAGTAGTACGTCGTCGTTCCGTTGAGGTAAGGCATCGTAAAGCTGTTGATGTGGACGGAGACGAAGAGCCGCGCGCCGGCGTTATTCGCGACGTCGCAGCGTCCCTGCAGCTCGGTCTTCGCATCGTCGTTCGGGGCGACGACGTCGACGTCACGCTCGCGCGTCATCCGCACGATCCAACCGCGGCTGGCAAGGATGGTGCGCAGGCGCTGGGAGATGTCGAGCGTCAGGACTTTCTCGACCAAGCCGTTGTGCATCGCTCCGGTGTCGCTGCCGCCATGCCCGGGATCGATCACGATAAGCCGCGGATTCGAGCCGGGCGGCGGCGGCACGGGCGCCCCGAACCTCGACGCGTCACCCCCCGGACCACCCGCGACCGCCGCGCCGATCTGACCCGCACCCGACGTCGCTAGGTTGACGTCGATCGCACTTTCGACCGTGACCGTCGCGCCGCTATCGGTCGCGTCGACGTGCACGGTCCGATCACCGTTGAGCGTGAAGGCAAGCCGCACGACCGGCGTCGGGCCGAAGACAGTCTGGCGTACCCGAACGGATTGCACCGCGGGAAGGTTGAGCTGCTGCTCCGTCGGCGCGCTCGCGAGAGAGACATTGCGAAAATCGACATACCAGCGGCCGTCGGAGAGACGGTGCCATTCATAATACGCCGGTCCGCTCAACGCGACGCGGACGATCGCGCCGTCATTCGTCGGGACGACATCGACGCCGGTCACCGTCGTTGGAGCCTCGGTCGCTGCGACCGGCGGCGCGCCGAATCCAGGCTGGCCCGGAAGCGGCGCCGGCGTGAACGCGGCGGCGGGCGTTGCAAGCGGCCCCGCCGCCGGCGGACGGTTCGGCGGTGGGAGCGCGGCGGCCGTTGTCGGCCAGTCACTCGGAATCGTGACGCCGGCGAGCGCGATGCTCTGTGGAGCAAACGCGATCGTCACCTCGTTCGGCGCGTTCGCTGGATACATTGAATGGATCGAAAGCGCGGCGCCGCCGAACGTTACGGTCGTCGTCGGGTTGCGAGCGTTGCCGCCCGGCGCGATCTCGACGATCGAGAGGGATGCGGTCAGGATCTGCCGCGTTGCCGCCAGCGGCGAGCCGACGCCGGTGAACGCGAGGACGACCCGCTCGCTCGATTCGAACGTTTTCTTGAAGTGCAACGGGGTCGCGCCCCGCAAGGTGACGATCGTCCGCGGACCGTCTTGATGGACGTCGAGGATGGCGAGCTGCGGCTGCAAGACGACGTCGCCGCCATCGGCGACGGGCTCGACGTACAGCGTCCGCGCGACCGTGGTGAAGGGGACATACACGTCTTGCGCGTCGGTGTAAGGAGCAAACGGGGCGCGGGCCGAGCTCGCTCCCGCGCGGTATTGCGAGTCGCCGATCGTGAGCGCGACCGTATGATGGTCGGACGCCGTAAAAACGACGTAGCGCTCGCCCGGCTGCCACGCGACGGTCGCGCCGAGACGATTGAGGAACCCCAGGAATCCGGGATCGTGGATCGCGACGGCAACCTCGCCGTTGACGTTAACCGGACGGGCCAAGATCAAGCGCGTCCCGGCGAACCAAAAGTTCGGCGTGTCCGCGGCCAAAACGCGAGTCGGGGGACCGGCGACTGCAGCGAGCGCGATCAGCGCCGCAAGCAGAGCGCTACCAGCTCGAGCGCGCAAGCGGTTCATCGAGCTCAAAGTGACCTCCAGGGAGGGTTGGGATGCGGGCGCCGTCGACGCGGATAGTGACCGAGGATATCGAGGGTAAGGCCGTCATCGTCCACACCAATGACTTGAACGCTGCGGCCTCGGCAAAGCTTCCGCCTCGCAGACCGGAGACTTCCTTAGATATATCGACATCGACGGTCGAACCGTTGATCGTGACCGCGAGCACGCGCGTCCCGGGCGGAAAGCGAACCGCGTCGGTCCCGGCGGGAGGGCCTGCGATTGCTTGCGTTGCGGCGTAAAATGCGACGCTCTTCGGGTCGCGCGCCGGACCAAGCGAGACAGTCCAGGGGACTTCGGTCGACCCGTCGATTTTCGTGTAATAGACGGTGATGCGGTCCCCGGCCGATGACGTCCGATGGTTGAAAAACCACCAGCCCGCAGTCATGGCGATAACGAAGAGCGCAACAAGAGCGATCGGTCGCCCCACTCTCACGGGAGCACTTCTTCTCCTTTGATCCGCAACATCCGCTTCGCTTGCTCGATCGTATGCGCACTCTCCGTTGCATTCTTGGCCGGCGGCGCGACCGCCGGCGCGGCGAGGGCGATCTCGATCGTCGATCTTCTCGATCTAGAGGTCGGCTACGATACGCTGGCGGTGCAATACTATAGGCGCACGACGCCGCAGCAGATCGCGGATGGAGCGCGAACCGGGATCGTCGCGTATTTGGTCGGCCGGGGAGTCGCGGATCCCGTCGTTCCGCAGATCCGCGCCGCGAAGAACGATGCGTTACGTGCGATCGAAAGCGCGGTCGCCTCGACGATCCTGCGATATGGGGACCGAGTCGAGACCCGCGACCTGATCTACGCAACGCTCTCCGGTGAAGTCGCGACCGTCCGCGATACGTACACGACTTTTTATACGCCCCAACAGTATCGCGCGTTCAATCAATATCTCGACGCTCCCCGCTTTGCGGGGATCGGCGTGGTTTTGTCCGAGGATCGCGCGACGAAGCAACCGCGCGTCGACGACGTCGTCTCAAACGGGCCTGCCGAGCGCGCAGGGATTTCGTCGGGCGACCTCATCGCGCAAATCGACGGCAAGCAGACTGCCGGACTCGACATCGATGTGATCTCGAAGCTCCTGCGCGGCGTCGCGGGGTCGACGGTCCGTCTGCAGATCGTCCGCGGCGGGACGGCGCTCGCCCCGCTGACGCTCGTACGCGCGATCATCGATCCTCCGACCGTCTATGCCAAGCTCTTATCCGGTGCGATCGGCTATCTCAAGCTGACCGTTTTCGGCGGGACGACCGGCGCGGAGCTGCGGCGCGCGCTCAAACGCGTCGACGCCCAAGGCGCGCGAGCGTACATCCTCGATTTGCGCGACAACGGTGGTGGTTATCGCGACACGGCGATCGCCGTCGCCCGAGCGTTCGTCGCAAGCGGCCCGATCGTCGCGGTCGAGGAACGGCACGGCCAGCGCACGGTGTTCTCTGCTGACGAAAGCGCCGTGCCGCACAAAGCGCTCGCTGTCCTCGTGAACGGGAACACCGCATCCGCATCGGAGATCGTCGCCGGCGCAATCCAAGACGACAAGCTCGGGGCGCTCGTCGGCGAGAGGACGTACGGGAAGGGCTTGGTGCAAACGGTCTTTCCGCTCCCTGACGGAGCAGCGATGAAGGTGACGACCGGGCGCTACTACACCGCGCGCGGCCGCGACGTCGACCGGCTCGGCATCGTCCCCGACGTCATCGTCGCGGAGCCCGACGGGTCGCAGCCGGGCGATCCGACTCGCGATCCGCAGCTCGAGCGCGCAGTCGAGCTCTTAGGGAACCCCTAGCCGTTTCCGCCGGCGAGCTTGCTGATCAAATCGCCGGCTGAGAAGCTCTTCTGCAGCGCACCATATTTCGCCGCGACGTCGATGTTCGGCTGAACGAGCCCGGCGTTGAGAACCGTCCCGTAGGTCACGCGCGTTATGCTATCGAGCTGTTCGACCGTCAGTCGCGTGTGCTTGGCGAGGATTTCGGCCGACTCACGATGATGGCTGTTCGCCCAGACCGCGGTCTTGCGCATGACCGCGACGAATTTCTTGGTCTCGTCGGGATGGGACGAGATCCAGTCTTTGGTCGTGAACCAAACGGACGGCAAGAAATTCGGTGAGACGGCGTTCATCGCGCTGGCGAGCAGACGCAGTGAGTCGCCGGATTTTCCGAGATTCGGGTCTCCCAGTGCATCGAGTCCAGCGGCGTCGACGCGCCCCGCTCGCAGCGCGGGAGCCATCTCGGTGAGCGGAAGCTCGACGAAGCGGACCTTGGCCGAGTCGCCCTCGTGCGAGTCGATCCAAGCGCGTACCGCGAAGTGGATGATGTTGTTCAGTCCGCTGACCGCAATGGTCTTGCCCTCGAGTTCCTTGCCGTTGCGGATCGGCGACACCGCCTGCACCGAGAGGAGGCCGGCCGTCGGTGCGCTCGCGATGTGGAGATTGGCGGGAGCGATGATTTCAAACGGGATCCCCCGTTCGTGCGCGACGGCGACCGTAATGAGATTGGAGTAGCCGATGTCGATCGAGCGCGACGCCACAGCCGCCGAGATCGCGCCGCCATTGGTGATCGGCGTAACCTCGACGTTCAATCCGACTTGTTTGAAGTAGCCCAGGTCTTGTGCGTACCAGACCTGCGCTGAAATGTCACCCGGGATCGCCGCGACATTGAGCGTCTCAAGCTGCTGCGCGCCGACGCGACCAACCGGACTCGAAAGCAGCAGCGCAAGGACGCAAAGCTTCAAGCAGAGACGGCGAAACCAATGAAACCGAAGACGCACGTCCGGATACCTCGTCGGCTCCCATTAGGGCGGGCGCCGTTGCGATGCCTGCCGAACAACGTAAACGTTATGAAAAGCGCGCTGATCGCTCTCTGCGTCGTCGTATGCGCGTCGGGCGCGGCTGCCCAAGAGCGCAGCATCCCGGCAAGCGCAGGTCAAGGCTGGCGCGTCGAATGCGCCAACGACGGGAAGACTCTCGATTGTCGAGCCGAAGCGCAGGTCGTTCAGCGCGAGAACAACCAGCTCATCGCGGCGCTCACCGTGCGCGTTCCAGCCGAGACCAAGAAGCCCGTCATGATGGTCCAAGTTCCGTTGGGAATCTCGGTGAATGCCCCGGTCAGCGTCGCGGTCGAAGGCGCTTCGGAATCCCTCGTGATCCAAACGTGCACGCAGGCCGGCTGTTACGCCGGCGGGCCGGTTACCGACGCGATGATTGCAGCACTGCGGTCAAAGACGCAAGTTCGCATCGTCTTCCAGAATCTCGACAAACAAGCCGTGACGGTCACGCTGCCGCTCGCCGGCTTCCCCGCAGCCTACGACAAGCTCAAGTAGTCTGCATCAAAAGCGCATCGCGGCTTTTATCCAGGCCGCGTCATCGAGATAACCCTGGCCGAATTGCCGGTCGAATTCGAACTTGACGTTGAGCCGCTTCGGCAATTGCATCTCGAAGCCCAGTGCGAGCTTGCCGATGATCGACGGCAGCTTGCTCGTAACCGTCAACGGGCTGACTCCCGGAGGCGTGCCGGCCCACTCCGACGTGACGCTCCATGCGGTGGTCGAGAAGAACGTCGCGCCGGCCTGCGCATATGGCCGCAAGATGCTCCCATCATGCCGGCGGAATGAGTCCGCGAATTCGACCTTCGGCGTCCCGGCCGCGACGAATTGGTTCATCGCCTGAACGTTTAAATTGAGCGGTCCCGCGCCCGTTTCGGAAAACGACGGCATCCCGACGTACATCAGATCGACGTCGACCATCGGCTTCACGTACCACGGGCTGAGGTTGGCGGTAAATGCCGCACGCAGCCGCGTATCGACCGTGACGACGCTCGAGCCGCTTTGCGCGGTGACGACCTGCGGCGTCACAAACGTCGTCGGGATGTTGACGTAGCGGGTCGTGCTCAAGCCGTCGTAACTCGCGCTAATTCCGGCGCCCAACAGCAGCGGTCCATTTTCCCGTTTCAACACGACCCCGCCCTGACCGCCGTTACCGGACATCGCGGAGATATCGGACGTCTGCGTTTGCGTATTTCTATAGCCGAAGCCGTATCCGAAGAACGTGTGCGGCGCGGTCCCGATCTGGCGGCCGAATTCGAGCCCATTATAGGTCTGGTTGAACCCGAGGGACGTCGATGACGCGGCCAGCGAGCTCGCGCCCGTCGTGAAGCGTCCCCAGCGGCAATTCGTTTCATCGAGATCGAAATCGACCTCGGAGAACTGGCGACAGCTCATCAGACTGTCGGCGAAGCCGATGTTCGACGTCGCGGTCGCGGTCAGCGGAGCGATGTACGGCTCGGGCGAGATGCGGTTCATCGCGACCGCGTAGGGTCCGAGCGGGCCGCGGAAGTTGCCGAAATAGGCCATCGTATAGCCGAGGCCGCCGACGCCGCCGCTGTTCCAGATGTCGTTGAAGTGCCGCCCGATCGCCATTTGATCGGCCGTCAATCCCGGGACCGCGAAGTGGACGCCCGTGACGGCGACGGCCATGCTGGTCGGCGTGAACGAGAGCCCGTAGTCGATCGCGATGCTGTTGATCGTCGTGACGCCGTTGTTCGTCATTCCGGCAGCGGCATTGAAGATCGTCGTGGGCGGTTGTTTCGGCTGCAAATAGAGCAGGGTCGGCAGGACGCCGCCCGCGATGATCGCCGACCCGGTCGCGTTCACCAAGTCCGACGGCCTGCCGCCCAAGTCGAGATCGATCGCATACGTCCCGGTCGCCGACTGGACGAAATTGCCGTTGAGCGCCGTCGTGACCGGGACGTATTGTCCGCCCGGCGTCAGCACGCCGTTGTTTTGCAGAAGACTCGGAGCCCCCGAGAGATTCGCGATCGTACCGGAAACGAACGTCCCGGACGTTTCATTGAGAAAGACGTTCGTCGGGGTCGCCGCTTGCGTGGCGCTGAGCAGCGAACGTTGATCGCTCGGCGTCGAGCGAGTGTCGCCGCTCGCGATGGAGGCGCCGGTCCCGAGCGTGACGTTCCCGATGACCGTGCCGAAGTTGTCCGAGAGGTTCGAACCATTCGACGAGTGCAGCGCCAGACCCGAGAGCGCTTTCACGGTCGCGTTGTTCGAAACCGTGATCGTGTTCGTCGCGCCGCCGTCGAGGACGATCCCGGCACCTGATCCGGAGCCGCCCGCAATCGTCCCGCCGGATACCGTCACCGTCAAGTTTCCGGCACCGTTCGTCGCGGCGCTCTGCGCGAAGATGCCGAACGATCCCGCACCGCTCGTGATGATGCTCCCGGTGTGATTGACGGTGATACTGCCGCTGGTCCCCGATCCGCCGTTGGAACCCGTGATCGCAAGACCGTTGGTCGCAGTCCCGCCGACGCCGCCGCTCCCGCCGACGCTCTGCGCGAAGATGCCGTCGGCGTTTTGCCCTTTCGTCGTGATTGTCCCCGACGTCGTTAGGGTAAGGTTGCCGCCGTTACCGGCGGCACCGCCGCCGAGCGTTAGCCCGAGCGAAAACGTTTTACCGCTGACGTCGCCGCCGACGCCGCCGCCGCCGCCGACGCTTTGCGCGAAGACCCCATGCGCGCCGGCACCCGACGTCGTGATGTTCCCGCTGACGTTGACGTTGACGTTGCCGCCGTTCCCCCCGCCGCCGCCGGAGAGTCCGACCGCAACGAGTCCGGTCGGACTTCCTCCCGCTCCGCCGACGCCGCCGCCGCCGCCGATGCTCTGCGCGAAGACGCCGTACGAGCGATCACCGAGCGTCGTGACGTTGCCGTTTTGCGCGACCGTGACGGGCCCGCCGTTGCCGGTGCTCCCAGCCGCGCCGCCGACGCTGATCCCGATGTTATTTTTTCCGGTCGCTCCACCGCCGCCGGCACCTCCGTCACCGCCGCCGCCGCCGACGCTTTGCGCGAAGATGCCGTATGCATCGGCGCCGCGGGTCGTGACCGAGCCGTTATTCGTAATAGCGACGGTTCCGCCGTTGCCGCTTCCGCCGCTCGAACCGCCGATGCCCGCACCGACGGCGACGTTCCCGGACGCGTTTGCCGCACCGGCTCCCGCCTCGCCTCCTCCGCCGCCGATGCTCTGCGCGAAGACGCCGTGCGCCGCATAACCCGACGTGTCGATCGATCCCGAGTTCGTGACGTTCACGGTCCCGCCGGAACCGCCGGCGCCCGATTGTCCGCCGACCGCGACCGTGATCGAATTCTGGCCTTGCACCGAGCTCTCGCCGCCGCCGCCGTAACCGCCGCCGCCGCCGACGCTTTCCGCGTAGATCCCGTAGGCGTCGTTGCCGAGCGTCTTGATCGATCCACTGTTATTAACGGCGACGGTCCCGCCGTTGCCCGCACTCCCGCCTGAGCCGCCCATCGAGAAGCTGACGTTGTATTTGCCGCCGCTCGCGCTCGAGTTCGCGTTCCCGCCGAGCGCGGTCGCGGCACCGCCGCCGCCGCCGACGCTCTGCGCGATGATACCGGCGGCGCTATTGCCTGCCGTCGAGATCGTCGAGGCGTTCGTTACGTTCACCGCGCCGCCGTTCCCGTTCGATCCGCCGTTGCCGCCGATGCCGGCCGAGACAGAATAGCTTTGCTGCATGCCGTTCGGGCTCGAGCCGATGTTCCCGGAACCGGTTCCGCCCGCACCGCCGCCGCCCCCGACGCTTTGGGCAAAGATCGCGTTCGCTTCGTCGCCCTGCGTGCTGATCGTCCCGCCGGCATTGGCGACCGTTACCGTCCCGCCGTCGCCGGCGCTTCCGCCGCCGCCGCCGAGTCCGCCGCCGACATTGAACTTGTCGGTGCTGTTGTTGCTCGAGCCGCTCCCGGCGCCGCCCATACCGCCGCCGCCGCCGATGCTCTCGGCGAAGATGCCGCCGGCCTGAAAACCCGTCGTCGCGATCGATCCGCCGTTGGCGACGGTCACGCCTCCGCCCGCGCCGCTCGTCCCGCCGGCACCGCCCATCCCGAACGAAGCTGATACCGTCGTCGCCGTATTCTGTTGCGATGAATTCGACGAGGAACCGGATGAGGACGAATTCGACGACTGCGCCGAGCCGCTGCCGGCGCCGCCGGCACCGCCGCCGCCGCCGACGCTCTGGGCAATGATGCCCCAGGATTGATCGCCGCTGGTTTGAATCGAGCCACTATTATTAACGCCGACCGCGCCGCCGGTCCCGCCGCCGCCGCCCGCACCGCCCATCGAGAAGCTCGCATTGAACGTGCCGTTTCCTGAGCCGCTCGTCGCCGAGCCGCCCATCGCGACGAGGTTTCCGCCGCCGCCGCCGACGCTTTGCGCGAAGATGCCGTGCGAATACGTCCCCGCCGTCACAATCTTAGCCCCGTTCGTTACCGCCACGGTGCCGCCGTTCCCGCTCGTTCCGGCGTTGCCGCCCATCGCGACCGTCGCCGTGAAACTCTTCGTCGCCGGATTCTGACCGCTCGTCGCATTCGCCGCGCCGCTGCTTCCCGAGCCGCCGCCGCCGCCGACGCTCTCGGCATAAATTGCCGATGCAACGTCGCCTTGCGTCGTGATCGAGCCGGCGCTGTTGCCGATCGTAACCGCACCGCCGTCGCCGGCACTCCCGCCGCCGCCGCCGACTGCAAGTCCGCCGCCCGCGCTGAACTTCGCGGTCGCGTTCGAAGCAGCCGATGCGTCCGCGCCGCCGCCGCTCCCGCCGCCGCCGCCGACGCTCTGTGCGAAGATGCCGAACGAGCCGTTACCGGCCGTCGCGATCGTCCCGCTATTCGTAACGGTAACGGTACCGCCGGCACCGGCGGCGCCGCCGTTGCCGCCGAATGCCAAGCCGAGACTGAAGGTTCCATTCTGTGCCGTAGTTTGTGCACCGCCGCCGCTCCCGCCGCCGCCGCCGACGCTCTCGGCAAAAATCGCGACGGAGTTGGCGCCGCCCGTCGTGATCGAGCCGGTGTTCGTCACGGTCACCGCGTTGCCCGCGCCGCTCGCACCGCCGCTACCGCCCATCGTGAACGAGCCGGTGAGGCTGATGTCGTTGCCGTTCGAACCGGTCGGCGTCCCCGTTGACGTATTGCCTTTCGGCTTCGTCGAGACCGATTGGCTCGTACCTGCGTCGGCCGAACCGCCGCCGCCGCCAACGCTTTGCGCAACAATCCCGAGCGCATTGTCACCTTGCGTGACGATCTGTCCGCTGTTGGTGATCGCAACGGCGCCGCCGTCGCCGCCGCCTGCGCCGTTTCCACCCAAGCCGACGTTAAATGAAAATTGGGCGGACGAATCGCCTTCCGTCCCGCCGCCGCTCCCGCCGCCGCCGCCGACACTGCGCCCGACGATCGCCGTCGCGCCGGCACCGGCAGTTTGAATGGAACCATTGTTGCCGATCGCCACGGCCTGCCCGTTTCCGGCCATGCCGCCCGATCCGCCGAACGTTGCGATCAGGGAAACAGTCTTGGTATTCGACGTGGTCCCGGCTTGCGCTGTCGAGCCGCCCGCGCCGCCGTTCCCGCCGCCTCCGCCGATGCTTTGCGCGAAGATGCCGAGCGAGCCGTTCCCGCTCGTTTGGATCGATCCGTTATTATTAACAGCTACGGTCCCGGCATCGTTCGTACAGGTAACGGGACCGCTAGTACCTCCGCCAACGACGACGATGGGCAAACCGCCCGGACCGATTCCGATTGAAATTCCACCGCCGATAACGATGGGCGCGCCGTTCCCACCCGTGCACGCACCGCCGCCCTTGCCGCCGAACGATGCACCGAGATTGACGACTCCGCCCGTCGCGGACGTCTGGCCGGCGCCGCCGCTCCCGCCGCCGCCCCCGACGCTCTGCGCGTAAATACCATAAGACGTCACGCCGCCCGTCGCGATCGCGGCGTTGTTCGTGACGTTGACCGCTCCGCCCGATCCGCCGGTCCCACCGTTCCCGCCGAAAGCGAGCCCGATGCCGATGTTCTTGTCGAGCTTCGTCGCCTGCGCGCTTCCGCTGCCGTCACCCGCATTGCCGCCGCCGCCGCCGACGCTCTGCGCGAAGATCGCATGCGCGTCGTTCCCGGTCGTCGCAATCGACGCGCCGGCACCGTTCGTCACCGTGACGGGGCCGCCGTTGCCTGCCGATCCGCCGGTCCCGCCGACGCCGATGCTTGCTGAGATCTGCCCGCTCGATGCAGCCTCCCCGCCGCTGGCGTTGCCGCCGCCGCCACCGACGCTGCTCGCGAAGATTCCCAGCGATCGGTCGCCCGCGGTGCTGATCGCGCCGTTGTTCCCGACCGAGACGGCGCCGCCGTTGCCCGCTGCGCCTCCACCGCCGCCGACACCCGCAGCGAGCGAGATATTAAACTTTTGCGACGCGCCTCCCGACGACGACGAGGCGCTCCCTGCGGCCCCTTCGCCACCGCCGCCACCGACGCTTTGCGCGTAGACGCCGTACGAATCGGTTGATACCGTTTGAATCGTCCCGCTGTTGGTCACGGAAACGTTGCCCCCGCTCCCGCCGCCTCCACCGGAACCGCCGAGCGCGACGGAGATCGATGCGGAGCCTTTCGCGCTCGTCGCCGACGCCGTGGCATCAGCCGCACCGCCTTCGCCGCCGCCGCCGCCGACGCTCTGCGCCTCGATCGCATGCGAACTCGCTCCGGTCGTCCCGACGAATCCGCTATTATTAACGGCTACGGACGAGCCGTTGCCGGCGGCGCCGCCGCTCCCGCCCATCGAAAAGCCGATCGCGACCGTCGGTTGAGCAGAAACCGACGTGGCTGATCCGGAGGCGGATCCACCGTCGCCGCCGCCGCCGCCGACGCTCTGCGCAAAAATGCCGCGGGCGTCGATGCCGCCTGCCGCGATGCCGCCGGAATTGCTGACCGAGACGGCGCCGCCGTTGCCGCCCGTCCCGCCCGTCCCACCGATATTGACCGTCAACGAGACCGGACCCGAAGCAACACCGTTTGTAAATCCGCCGCTCCCGCCGCCGCCGCCGACGCTCTGCGCATAAACGCCCGCAGCACCGCCGCCGCTAACCGCGATATTCCCGGTGTTGGTGACGCCGACCGTCCCGGCGACGTTCCCCGTCCCGCCGCTGCCGCCGACGTTCACGGTGAGCGGAATCGCAACTGCGCTTACTGCGAACCCACCGTTACCACCGCCGCCACCGATACTTTGCGCCAAGATGCCGTGCGCATCGAGGCCGGCCGTCGTGATCGTTTGAGTATTGCCGACGGAGACACTTCCGCCTTTTCCACCCGGACCGCCGCCGCCGCCGACAGTAATAAGGCCGGTCGCTCCACCGCCATTGCCGCCGCCGCCGCCGATGCTTTGCGCGAGGACGCCGTACGCCGTGTCGCCGCTCGTCGCGACCGTCCCATTATTAATAACAGTAACGGCCCCGCCGTCGCCGCCCGAGCCGCCTCCGCCGCCGATCGCTATCGCTCCGGCCGTCGTCGAACCGTTGCCGCCGCCCCCGCCGACGCTCTGGGCGAAGACTCCGTGCGCGCCGGTCCCGGTCGTTGTGATCGTCCCCGAGTTCGTTAGGGTCACCGCTCCGCCGGGACTTGCCGCGCCGCCCCAGCCGCCGAGCGCGACAAGGCCGAGGCTGCTCCCGGCAGTCCCGCCGCCGCCGCCGACGCTCTGGGCGAAGACCCCGAGCGCACCCAGCCCGCTCGTCGTTATTTGCGCGGAATTCGTCAGGCTGACCGCGCTCGCGCTCCCGCCGGTCGTTCCGTTCCCGGCTTTGCCGAAAAGGCCCGAAAAATCGCCGCCGGCGCCCCCGCCGCCCCCGATGCTCTGCGCGACTATGCCGACCGCGAAGTCGCCGCTCGTCACGATCCTGCCGGACGCAACCACGGTCACGAGGTCGCCGTTCGCACCGGTCCCGCCGCTCCCGCCTACCCCGGCCGTATTGAACGTCGCGTTGCCGCCGAGCCCGCCCCCGCCGCCGACGCTCTCGGCAAGGATGCCGTACGCTTGCGTGCCGTTGGTGCTCAGCGTCCCCGTCGACGTTACGGTCACCTGGGCCGCGGCGCCGCCGTTTCCGCCGTTGCCCGCGCCTTGACCGACGGAAGCTGCGGAACTCGGCCCGCCGACGCCGCCGGTACCTCCGAGGCTCTGTGCCCAAATCGCGTATGCGTTGTTTCCGGCGGTCGTGACGGATCCGATATTATCAATAGCGACGGCGCTGGCGTTTCCGCCGGCACTGCCGGAGCTGCGTGGTTGCGCAACGAGTCCTAACGCCGTCCCGTTGTTGCCGGCCGTGCCGCCGATGCTTTGTGCGACCAGGCCTCCTGAACCCGACGCGCTGACGTTCCCGCTGTTTGAGATGATGACGCCGCCCGCGGCGCCGCCGGCTCCACCGACACCGTTGCAGTTGCCGGAACACAATCCGGACGAGCCGCCGGCGCCGCCGCTGCCGCCGAAGCTCTGCGCTGATATACCCGTCCCGGATGCTGCGATCGTCGCGCTGTTGGAGACCGCGATACTGCCCGCGCCGCCGCCCGCGCCGCCGACGCCGCCTGCGCCCGCGCCGCCGGTCGAGCCGCCGTTTCCGCCGCTCCCGCCGAGGCTCTGCGCTACGATTCCCGAACCCGACGCCGAGATCGCGCCGCTGTTCGAGATCGCTACGTTGCCCGATGCGCCGCCCGCCGCCGCCACGCCGCCGCAATTTCCGATCGCACACGTCCCCCAGCTGCCGCCGCTTCCGCCGCTGCCGCCCGTGCTTACAGCGTTGATCCCGGCGCCCGAAGCCGCAATCGCCGCCGTGTTGCTCACCGCGATGTTTGCAGCGGAGCCGCCCGTGCCGCCGTTACCGGCGGCAAAGGGATTGAGCGCGCTCGTCGATCCGCCGTTGCCGCCCGCGCCGCCGGTGGCGGTTGCAAACAATCCGGATGCGCCGGAGCCTGATGCTGATATCGAACCGTTGTTATTAATAGTAAGCGCACCGGCGTTGCCGCCGTTGCCGCCCGAAGAACCCGCGCCGCTGCCGGCTGCACCAGCACCGCCCGACGTGACGAGCGCGATCCCGCCCGCTCCTTGCGTCGTGATCTTAACCGTCCCGTCGGCGCTAACGCTGAGCGCCGCGCCGTCGCCGGCGTTCTGGCTGGTCGTGATGCCGTTGGCACCGGTCGAACCGACGCTGATGCCGGACGTCCCGGCTGCGGGGGTGATGGGTACGATCAAGCCTTGCGCGTTGACCGTCAGCGGCGTCGCTGTATTAAAGGAAATGCCGGCTGATTGATTGCCCGAGCAGATCGCGGTCGTGCCCGTTTGGGCGCAGGGGTCCGGCGCCGCATTTACCGCGGAAATTGCATTTAAGCAAAGTACGCACGCGAGGCAAACTGCTAATCCAGCTCGACCGAACACCCGGATCCCCCGACAACTCGACGGCAACGGGCGCGGGCTAGCCCCTCGTCCGCCAGGTCGGCAAGCTTCTTAGGGAAACCCCTCGGTGCCTTGCGATTGCACCAAGGAATACGGGCCCCGGTTATTTTGTTTGGTACCTACCCAGCTGCTGGACTGCTTGGGATGCGAACGACGGCTGGACGGCCTGCTCGGCACGTACAGAGCCGTGAATGAACCTCGCCTCCCGAAACATCTCGAGATCTTCACGCATCGAACCGACGTTGAGCGCTCCGTTCGGGTCGGTTCCGTAGGGGACGCTCGCGCGGATGACCGCCGGGTCCTTGATCGGCGTCGCGTCCGTAAGAATCTTGATGATTGCGTCCGCGTTGGGGCCGCTGAACTTGCCGCCCGAGAGCGCGTCGTTATAAAAGCGCGATGCGCGCAGGAAAGCGCGCATGAACTTGCTCGCAACGTCCTTCCGATTCTTGATGAAGTCGGCCGAATACATGACGACGACGATCTCTTGGTTCAAGTAGAACGCATCGTTCGAGACGACGCGCTCGGCGACTCCGCTGAGCGCGATTTGCGTCGCTCCGGGTTCGGGCATGAACGACGCATCGACGGTGCGATCGCGCAGCGCCGCCAGGTGTTCGGAATACTTCAGTACGAGCGGCTTGATGTCGGCGTAGGTCAGCCCGTTCTTCTTGAGGAGGACGATCAGGGTTGCCCAAGACGCCGTCCCGGGGGCGATGATCGCGATCCGCATCCCCTTGAGGTCCTTAGGCGACTTGTACCGGCCGCTCTTGACCAGATCGCTGCGGACCAGGAGCGCTAGGAAGCCGTAGCCCGGCGGGTCGCGCCCGAGATCGGCGACGATTCGCATCCCGTTGCCGCGCGCAACTTCGTTGTAAAACGTCGCCGACGGCGATGCGCCGCTGACGTCGAGCTGGCCCGTGGCAAGCGGGGCGACCTGATTGATCGACGAGTCGAAGGGCAGCAGGTCGACCCTGAGCCCCTCTGTTTCGAAGAAACCCATCCGGTCGGCGATAAAAAAGATCGTGTTTCCCGCGCCCAGCGGATTGTAGCCCACGCGGACGAGCGGCATGTCCGCGGCGCGCACGGGCGACCAGCTCGCGGCGAGCAAGGCAAAGAGCGCAACAAGGCAAGCGACTCGAGCGACTCTCATCGGGCGTTGACGTTTTGCGGCAACGAAGGGATGACCTCGTTTGCGGGGGACCTTATCACGATGAACCAGGGTGAAAAAGCGGCGGCGCTGCGCGAACTTCACCATCGCAGCGAACCGCTCGTCTTCGTCAACGCTTGGGACGCCGCGAGCGCCCGCATCGTCGAGTCGCTCGGATTTCCGGCCGTCGCGACGTCGAGTGGCGGGATCGCGTTCTCGGCAGGCTTTCCCGACGGAGAGCGCATCACCAGGGAAACGATGCTCGAACGCGTTGCCGCGATCGCCGGCTCCGTCTCGCTCCCGGTAACGGCCGACCTCGAAGGCGGATACGGCTCCGAAATCGATGATGCGATCGCGACGGCCCGCGGCGCGATCGAAGCCGGAGCAGTCGGGCTCAATTTCGAGGATGCCTCCCACGATCCGGGTCGCCCGCTCATCGACGTTGCGACTGCGTCCGAGCGGATCAAGGCGATTCGCCGCACCGCCGATGCAATCGGCGTCCCGCTCGTCATCAACGCGCGAACCGATGTCTATCACGAGGAAGCGGGGACGGCCCAATCGCGCTTTCGCGAAGCGACCGAACGCGCCGAAGCCTACGCGGCTGCCGGGGCCGACTCGATCTTCGTCCCATTCGTCACCGATGCGGAGACGATCGGAAAACTTGCGGCGGCGATCGAGCTGCCCCTCAACATCCTGGCCGGCGCAAAGACGCCCGACGTGGCGACGCTTGCGCGGCTGGGCGTCAAACGCATCAGCACCGGATCGAGCCCGGCCGCCTACGCGCTTGCGATGTTCCGCGCCGCTGCGCTCGAGGTGCGCGATCGCGGCACCTTCGGCTTCGCGGCGCAGCGCATCGCGCCGGCCGAGCTCAACGCGCTCTTCGCGGGCCGCTAATCAATGGAGGACGGATCCTCCGTCGACCAAGAGCGTCTGTCCGGTGATGAAGTCGCTCTCGGCCGAGGCAAGAAAGACGAGCGCTCCGGTAATGTCCTCGGGAACTTCTTCTCGCTTGAAGCACCGGCTGTTCACCGTCCCGGTGCTGTGCAGGGCGCCGTACTCTCCTTGCTTGCCGTACATGCGCCGGACGTTTTCGCTCATCGTCAGCCCCGGCGCGATGCAATTGACGCAGATCCGGTCTTCACCCAGCTCGCGCGCCATGACCCGCGTCATGGCGACGACCGCTCCTTTCGAAGCGACGTAGTGCATGAGGTGCGTCGTCCCTTTGAAGAGCGTACCGGAAGCGATGTTAACGATCTTGCCGTACTTTTGACGGCGCATCGCCGGAACGACCGCCTTTACGCATTCGAACGGTCCGCGCGTGTTGACGGCCATGACGCGATCCCACTCCTCCGATTGGATCTCCGTGAACGGCTGCAGCTTGAGCGTGCCGAAAAGCGCTGCGTTGTTCACTAGGACGTGGACGCCGCCGTACCGGCGCTCCGTTTGTTGGACCATCTCGGCAACCGCGCGCGCATCCGTGACGTCGGCAACGCAGGCGGCAGCCTCGCCGCCGCCGGCCTCGATCTCGCGCGCCACCTCGTCCGCCGGCTGAACGTCGCAGAGCATCAAGCGGGCACCCTCCGCGGCCAAGGCCCGCGCGTACGCAGCGCCGATTCCTTGCGCCGCACCCGTGACGATCGTGACTTTCCCCGCCAATCTTCCGCTCATTCGTCCGCTCTCCCGAGGACTTCACACAACGATTTAAAAGCAACTCGACGTGCCGCTGCATCGCCAAGTCACGTGGTGGGCGCTCGCGTTTCCGGTCGTGATGATCGTCGCGCTCGCGATCCACAGCTTGTATCTCCTCAACTGGATTCACGTCCTTTCGGGCGCGCTCTGGACAGGCGCCGACCTCTTTCTCGGCTTTATCCTCGGGCCCACGCTGCGGCGCCTCGATCTGCCGCAGAGGGCCGCCGTCGTCGGCTACCTCGTCCCAAAGACGCTTCTGTACTTCCCGATGGTCTCGTTGACGGCCGGAACCGCGGGCTGGTATCTTGCGGCGTGGCTCGGAATGCTCAACCGTTCGCATCCGCAGTTTCCTTGGGTCGTTGCGGCACTAATCTTAGTCACGCTATTGACGGTTCAGGGACTATTCGTCATCCTGCCAAATAGCGTGCGCATTTGGCTCGAGCTCCAGCGCCCGTCACCCGACCGCGAACGAATCGTTCGCATTAACCGCGTTAACATTATCCTGGCCGGCGTACAGGGAGTCATGCAGATCGCGATCATCGTCGTGATGGCACACTTTGTCCTGGTTTAGAGAATTTGCCGAAAGGGTTCGCAAGCCGCGTCCCGGGAACTCCGACGCCATGATGCTGTGGCCCGAGCTTTGCGCCGATCAATTTCGCCTGCACTACGTCTGGGCCGGTACGACCCGGACGCGCGTCCTAGAGGCGGGCAGCGGACCGGAGACGCTGATCTTCTTGCACGGAAGCGGCGGCCATCTCGAAGCGTATCAGCGTAACATCCTCGCGCACGCTGCACACTTTCGCGTCTTCGCGATCGACATGCTGGGACACGGATACACCGACAAACCGGATCACGACTACGAACTCCTCGACTACGTCTCGCACCTGCGCGAGTTCTGTGATGCGGTCGGAGCGTGGCGCGTCCACCTCTCCGGCGAGTCGCTCGGCGGCTGGGTCGCCGGGAAGTTCGCGCTCGCGCACCCCGATCGGACGGCAAAGCTCGTCCTCAACACCGCAGGCGGCTTGACGATGGACGTCAAGGTCATGGCGCGCCTGAAAGAACTGAGTCTACAAGCCGTCCGCGATGCGAGTTACGAGAGCGTCCGCAAGAGACTCGAGTGGCTCATGCACGATCCTAAGAGCGTCACCGGCGATCTCGTCGAGACGCGCTTGCGGATCTATCAGCAACTCGGATTCGAGCGCGCGATGGAGCACATCATGTGCCTGCAAGACCCCGAGCCGCGCGCACGCAACCTTTTCGACGACGATCAGCTGCATGGGATTTCGGCGCCCACGCTCGTCGTGTGGACGTCGCACGACCCGACCGGCGCCGTCGAAGTCGGTCAGCGCTTCGCTCGCGAGATCCCCAACGCCCAGCTCGTCGTGATGGAGAATTGCGGACACTGGCCGCAGTTCGAGGACGCGCCGACGTTCAACCGGCATTCGCTCGAGTTCTTGCTCAGTTAAGCTCCTCGATCCGGATGCGCGCGTATTCGGGACGCACAGCGGGAAGACGCAACACGTTGGCGAGCGCAGCGTCGAAGTTGCCCTCGCGGGTCCGATGCGTCACGATCACGATATCGGTCTCATTCTCCTTGTCGCCGGCCCCTTGCTGCAGCATCTTGTCGACCGAAATCCCCGCATCGGCCAGCGTCCGCGCCAGATCGGCGAGAACGCCGACCTGATCGACGACGCGGACCCGCAGGTAATACGCCGTCTCGACTTCGGCCATCGGCAGGATCCGCGTATCGGCCAGCGCGTCGGACTGGAAGGCTAAGTAGGGGACGCGCTCTTCGGGTTCGGCTTCCATCAAACGCGTCACCTCGATGATATCGGCGATGACGGCCGATGCCGTCGGCTCCGAGCCCGCCCCCGCCCCGTAGTACATCGTCACGCCGGCTGCGTCGGCTTTGACCAAGATCGCGTTCATCGCGCCTTCGACGCTCGCGATCAAGCGTTCGGAACGGATCAAGGTCGGATGGACGCGCAACTCGATCCCGCCCGGCGCGCGTCGCGTGATCCCGAGCAGCTTGATACGATAGCCGAGCTCTTCTGCGTAGGTGATGTCCTTGTCGGTGAGTTTGCTGATCCCCTCGATGTACGCGCGCTCGAACTGCACGGGTATGCCGAATCCAATCGCAGAGAGCAGCGTCAGCTTGTGCGCCGCATCGATGCCTTCGACGTCGAACGTCGGATCAGCCTCGGCGTAGCCCAGACGCTGCGCTTCTTTGAGGACCGTCTCGAAAGAGAGACCCTTCGCGCGCATCTCTGAGAGGATGAAATTACTCGTACCGTTGATGATCCCGGCAATCCACTCGATCCGGTTTGCCGCAAGCCCTTCGCGCAGCACGTCGATGATCGGGATACACGCCGAGACGGCGCCTTCGAAGGCGACCATCACGCCGCGTTTGCTCGCCGCGGCGAAGATCTCGTTGCCGTGCGTCGCGAGCAGCGCCTTGTTTGCGGTCACGATGTGCTTGCCGTGCTCGATCGCCGCGAGGATCAAATCCTTCGCGGCAGTCGTCCCACCGATGACTTCGACGACGATATCGATCTCGGGATCGGTTACGGCCTTCATGACGTCGCCGGTAACGGGGATCTTCTGCCCGACGACCGACCTGGCACGCTCGAGGTTTCGCGCTCCAACCCAGGCGATCTCGATCCGGCGCCCGGCGCGACGCGTGATCTCTTCGCGGTTGCGCTCGAGGACGTGGAAGGTTCCGCTCCCGACGGTCCCGATGCCGAGGAGCCCGACTTTGACCGGTTTCATCTCCCAAGTCTTCCGTGGGGGTTCCGACCGATCATGCGTCGAGGCGCTGCACCGGCGCAACATGGCCGCGCGGCACGGCGCTCAAAGGCTCTTCCTTTAACATCAGGCTGAAGGCGATCGCCAGCAGCGAGATTGCCGCAGCGGCCACGAAGGCGGCATGGAACCCGTGTACGAGGGCGTCGATGATCGCGTCGCGCCCGCTCGCGGGGAGCTGCTCGAGCGCGGCACGGCCACCGCTGAGCAGAGCCTTGCGTGCCGCCTCCATCCCGCTGCCGTGCAAATCTCCGGACATGACACCGAGGATGATCGACCAAAACATGGCGGCGCCGAACGCGCCTCCGAGCTGCCGCGAGAACGTGACCATCGATGTCGCGACGCCGAGATCGCGCTGGTCGGCCGCATTCTGCGCGGCGATCGTGACGACGGGAAAGCTTGCTCCGATGCCGAGCCCCAGCACCGCGGAGTAGAGCATCGTCACGATAGGATTCGTCGTCGCACCGATTGTCGCAAGCAGCAAGGACCCGGCGACGGCGGCCGTCAGCGCGACGGGAGGGATCAGCTTATATCTTCCCGTTCTCCGCATGAATATTCCGGCGGCGTAGGACGTCACCGTCACGCCGCTCTGCAGAGGGACGAGCAAGATCCCCGCGTTCCCCGCATTGAATCCCATCACGAGCTCGAAAAAAACCGGAAACATCACGATGGAACCGACCATGAGCACCGACGTCAGGAAACCGATCGCGCTCGTCACGGCGATAACGCCGTTGGCATAGATGCGCGCCGGCAAGAGCGGCTCGGCGATTCGCCGTTCGAGGGCGATGAAAACGGCGAAGATCGCCGTCGAGGCAGCGAGCGTCCCGACGATCATCGGGGAGATCCACGGATAAGTGATCCCGCCCCACGTCAAGACGAGCAACAGCCCGGTCACTGCCGCGGCCAAGAGCAGCGCCCCGGCGTAGTCGATCGACGTCTTGTGGTGCTCGACGTGCAGCCTGGCGGCCGCGCGACGGCACAAAACGAATGCGATGAAGCCGAGCGGCAGATTGATCCAGAACACCCAACGCCAACTCAAGTGATCGACGAACCAACCGCCGACCGGCGGCCCGGCGATGGAAGCCAATGCCCACATGGTGGCGGTGTAGACCTGAAAGCGGCCGCGCTCACGCGCCGAGATGAAGTCGGCGATCATCGCTTGTGCCATCACGAAGAGGCCGCCCCCGCCCGCGCCTTGCAACGCGCGGGCAGCGACGAGTTGCGGCAACGTCTGCGCCAAAGCGCAGAAGACCGACGCGAGAACGAAAAGGGCGATTGCAATCTGAAGCAGCCGCCCGCGCCCGTAGATATCGCTCAGCTTGCCGTAGATCGGCGTGAGCGCCGTCGCCGTGAGCAGATAGGCGACCACCACCCACGAGAGGTGCTCGAGACCTTTGAAATCTACCGCCATCACGGGCAGCGCGGGAACGACGATCGTGGCGTCGAGTGCACCGAGCAAGATCGCAAGCAGGATACCGCTGAGTGCCCCTGCGATATGGCGCTGACTGACTACCATCGCAGACCGCGCATTCGTCGCACCGTACCCGGAGTACTCTCATCGATGCCTCACGAGATCGTCCTCATTGCGGGAAGTCCCTCAAGATCAACGCGCTCGGCTTCCCTCTTCAGGCGCATCATTGCCGGGACAGAACGAGCGGGCATCGCGGCGAGCACGATCGAGGTCCGCGAACTTCCGGCGAGCGATCTTCTTGGCGGCGCACGAGATTCGGCGGCGCTTGCTCCCGCGCTCGCGGCGGTCGCGCGCGCAAACGGCGTGGTCGTCGCGACGCCGGTTTACAAAGCGGCGTACACGGGCCTGCTCAAATGTTTTTTGGACGTCCTTCCGGAGGCAGCCTTACGCGGCAAGGTCGCATTCCCGATCGTGACGGCAGCAGCGCCGTCGCATGCGCTGGCCCTCGACTTCGCGCTCAAACCGGTCCTCGCGAGCCTCTTCCCAAGCATCACCCTCGCCGGCTTCTTCGCAACCGACAAAGAATTCGTGACCGAACCGGACGGAGCACTCGATCTGGGAGCCGAAGCTGCAGCACGTTTGGATGCAATGATCGAGGACTTCTTAAGAGCCCTCTCGATGGTTTAGGAGCACGCATGCGGGCTTGGTATTTCAGCGAAAACGCCTACCCCTATCTCCCCGATCCGGCAACGTATGAGTCGATCCGGGTGAACCTGCCCAGCCGTTATTACGATCCGAAGGTCGGCGCGGCGCTCTACGACCGCTATCTCGAAGAGTGGCAATGTGCGGACGAAATGGGCCTCGAGGTGATGATCAACGAGCATCACCAGACAGCCACAAACCTCAATCCCTCAGCGGCGGTCGTCGCCGCGGCCCTTGCGCAGCTTACGAAAAACGCGCGCATCCTCATCCTCGGCAGCCCCATCGCAAACCGGCGCGATCCGGTGCGCCTCGCCGAAGAGATGGCGATGATCGACAACTACTCCCGCGGGCGGCTCGAGTGCGGTTTCGTTCGCGGCGTCCCGTTCGAGATCTCGGCGGTCAACAGCAAGCCTGTGCACATGGAAGAGCGCATGCGCGAAGCGCACGACTTGATCGTGAAGGCATGGACTTCGCACGACGGCCCCTTCAACTGGGAAGGCAAATACTTTCATCATCGTCAGGTCAATATCTGGCCGCGCCCGTATCAGCAACCGCATCCGCCGATCTGGATCACCGTCAAGAGTCCGCATCAAATCGTATGGAACGCGGAGCTCGGACACGTCGCGGCGACGTTCTTGACCGGTTACAAAGAGACGAAGGTGATCTTCGACACCTACCGCAATCGGCGGCGCGAGCTCGGCCTTCCGATGAACGAAGACCGTTTGGCCTATGCGGCGCTCATTTACACCGGCGAGACGGACGAAGAGGGCTTTGCCGGAGCGGAAAAACTTCTGTGGTACTTGCACTCGAACAAGGTCCCGCCGCAGTTCAAGAATCCGCCGGGATACGCATCGCCGCAAACGACTGCGAAACTCTTACGCGGCGCAGCGACGGCGTTCGACCGCAGTTCTCCGCTCGAGACCTGCATCGAGGAAGCGATCGTCTTCGCCGGCAGCCCGGAGACGGTCTATCAGCAGATTCGCCGGCATTACGAGAGCGTCGGCGGGTACGGGCATCTGCTGATCATGGGGCAGGCCGGATTCCTCGAGCACGACGAGACGGTACGCGGCATCAAGCTCTTTGCAACCGAGGTCTACCCGCGGCTCAAAGAACTGCGCTTGGCCGTCGCTGCATAGCCGTGTACGTCGACGTCGATGGGATCCGCACGCACTACTTGGAAGCCGGAGACGGTTCGACCGTCGTGCTGCTGCACAGCGGCGAATTCGGCGGCTGCGCCGAGCTCAGCTGGGAGCACAACATCGGACCGCTCTCGGAGCACTTTCACGTCGTCGCGCCGGATTGGCTGGGGTTCGGCCGGACCGACAAGCTGCACGACTTCGTCGACGGACGGGCGCGCATGGTTCGCCACCTGCAGCGTTTTCTCGAGGTCATCGAGATTACCGAGGCCGACTTCATCGGCAACTCGATGTCGGGCGGGATCATCGCGCGGGCCGCGAGCGCCTCTCCGCCGCAGTTTCCCTTCCGCCGGATGATCCTGGCAAGCGGCGGCGGGTTTTCGCCGGACAACGAGTATCGCCGCGCACTCTTGGACTATGATTGCACGATCGAAGGGATGCGCCGCATCGTCGGAGCGATGTTCTTCGATCCGAAATGGCCTGCCGACGACGAGTACGTGCGCCGGCGGCACGAATCGAGCTTGCTGCCGGGCGCGTGGGAATGCACGGCCGCGGCGCGCTTTCGCCGGCCGACGGAGCCGGCGCGGACGCACTTCGGTCAGCCGGACACCGTCGCATACGAAAAAATCCCGTTCCCGACCCTCGTGATCGCGGGGGGAAACGACAAGCTGCGGCTTCCCGGTTATGCCGATGAGGTGGCGCAGCGTATCCCGGATGCCCGCCTGATCGTCTTCGATCGTTGCGGGCACTGTCCGAACATCGAGCAGGCGGAGCACTTCAACGAAACGGTCATCGAGTTTCTCGCGCCGGCAGGCGTTCGTCGTTAGGAGAGAATCGTCATGAATGCCGCCGACCTTTTCCCGATCACGCGCACCCTCGAGGAACTCAAGGCAGAAGCGCAAGCGCGCGCCGACCGCAACGGCTACCCGCTCGCCGGTCTCGTCCCGGACGAAGTACGTGAGGCGCTCTCCAAGGTTCACTCCCTCGACCGCGATGAGTGGGCCGCCGCCTGGTCCGCGATCGGCGATCGCTACGTTGAAAAAGGAAAGTCGTCGCCGCAAGGCTCGGCCGATGCTCGGACGGCGTTCATGCAGGCCTGGCGCTACTACTCGTTCGCGCGCTGGCCCGTGCCGATCGGCGCGGGGAAAGAGCGCGCCTACCGGAAGGCGCTCGACGCGTTTCTGGCAGCGGCGCAGTCCCTCGATCCGCCGCTAGAAGTGGTGCGCATCCCCTTTGAAGGCAAAGAGATCGTCGGCTATCTCCGTCTACCGAAAAATGTCGAGGGAAAAGTTCCGCTGATCGTCGCGATCGGCGGACTCGATAGCCGCAAGGAAGATATGATCGAACGCTTCGGCGTGCTGCTCTCGACGGGGATCGGTTCGTTCGGCTTCGACATGCCCGGGACCGGAGAAGCGCCGATCAAGATCGGGCCGAACGCCGAACGGATGTTCTCGGCGGTCATCGATTACGTGCTCACGCGTCCGGAGATCGACGCCGGGAAGATCATCGTCTATGGCGGCAGCTTCGGCGGCCATTGGGGGATCCGGCTCGCGGTCACGGAGCGCGAGCGTCTCTTCGGCGCGATCGTCCAGTCGGGTCCCGTCCACACCGCGTTCCAGCCGGAGTTCCTCGAAAAAGCGTTCGTCACCAAAGAGTATCTCTTCGATCGAGGGCCGGCGATCGCGTCGATGTACGACGGGGTCAGCACGCCGGCCGAACTGCTCCAACGCGCGCCGAAGAACTCGCTGCTCACGCAGGGCTATCTCGAGCGGCCGAGCGTCGAGCCGATGCTCGTCATCGCCGGCGAACACGACACGCAAGTCCCGATCTCCGACATCAACTTGCTGATCCACAGCGGAAGCCCGAAGTGGTCGTGGATCAATCCCAACGGCGGCCACATGGGTCGCGAAACGAAGGGTTGGGTCGACCCGGTGATCTTTCGGAAGGTCACCGCGCCGTGGATCCTACAGGTGCTGAGCGCGAACGCCTAAGGCAACTGCGCGAGAAGGCGGCCGTAGCCCGCGATCGGCTGGTGCAAGTGCAGGCGCTTTTGGATCTCCCAAGCGCGGGCGATCACGGGATGAACGACGGGGATGCCGAGCTCCTTTTCGAGCGGCTCGATGATGTCGATCACGCGCCAGCCGGAGCCGAGCATGTAGATCGCCTCGACGCCGGTTTGTTTGGCGACGTTGCTCTTGATATAGGCGGCAATCCGTGAGCTTGGGACGTTCTGCACCTGATCGAATGGTGCATCGATCCCATCCATGCTCAGGACCGTGAAGCCGGCATCCGTGAAATACTTGGCATAAACGCGGTTCTGATCCGGTGGGAAGTACGTCGCGCCGACGAACCGCTTGACGCCCAGCGCGTGCAGTGCGTTGATCTGGTTCTGCGATGAGGTGAAGATCGGCGTCTTGTACTTCTTCTCCCAGCCGTTGACGATTTCGCCTTCGCGCTTGTAGCCTTGCACCATGAAGGGCGGTGCGCCCTCAGCGTGGATGAGGTCGCAGCGCTGATCGGCGAGCAGGGCGACGTCCTTTTCGTACGCCGCCATCGCGGCGCTGAACTCGTCCAGCGTCCCGCGCGTGAAGTCGAGATAGACGGGAATCATCCCGACGCCCGGCGGCAAGAACGGGACCAGCTCTTCGAGTGAGCCGGGCCGCCGCGTCGGCTTGATCATCCCGACGGTCCCGAGTCGCTTTCCCGTCTGCGCAAAAGCAGCCGTGTCGAGGAGGGTCGCAACGATCGTTGCGGCAGCCATGCCTTCTACGATGCGCCGCCGGCGAATTGGGCGCATCATTGCAGCATCACTAGCGCCGCTGTGCGCGCCGGCATACCGATCTTCACGCCCCGGCTTTCTGCGGTTGCGTTGACTGCCGAGATCACGCCGTCGCGCCAGGTGCTCATCCCATCGCCGATGCGCGCCGACAACGCGGCCACGGCGGCCGCTGCGATCGCGCTGCGATCGAGCATCGGTAAACCGGCGATTGCGCTGCGGTTCTTCCCGATGCCGCAGTCATTGCCGATCGCGCCGCGCGGCCCGATCTCGAGGATGCTCTCGCCGAAGACGCGCGCCGCATTCGCGCCGATGCAGACGACGTCGTGCGGCAAGCGACCCAGCTTCTCGTACAGATCAAAGCTCGAGGTGTCGGCGTAGACCTTCCCGTTCGGCGCCTGATCGACGAGATGTACCTCAGGCGGGGCCTCCGCCTCGAGCGTCACGCTCTTCCCCATAGGTGCGGCCAGCATCAGTTGCGCTGCTTCGTACGCTACCTGCCCCGGGCGCACGCCGAGTCGTCGAGCCGGCTCGTTCACCCTGCTGATCGTTCCCTGCGCCAACGATCGGCCGTTGGACATCTCCGCGGTCAACGTATCGACCGCGGCTACGGGGATCCCGAACTTCTCGGCAGCGCGCAGTCCGCTGATCGCGGCCTCGTCTTTACCGATCCCGGCATCGTCGGCGATTGCTCCCTTCGCGCCTTGGGAGAAAAGCGAACGGAGCGTATTGGTTCCGGCGTACGACGCGACGATGACGACGTCCGTCGGTGCCAGCTGCCCTTTCTCAATGTAGGCCGTCGAATCGACGACGATGATCCGACCCTTCGGATCGTCCTCTAGAACGAGCAGCTTTCCTCGCCCGAGGGCCTCGCCGCCGGCGAGCGCTTGGGGTATCGCGTTCGCAGGGCTGACGGACCCGAGCGCCGCTGCGGCGCCTGCGAGAAATGCCTCTCGTTTCATCGCCGCCTAGACGCTCACGAGTTCCCACGGGAAATCGTCGATGCACTCGCAGCCTTTGTCATTGACGATGAACGTGTGACCGAGGAAGATCCCGAAGTTGCCGTCCGGAGTGATCGGATTCGGTTCGGCCATGATGACCATCCCCGGTTTGAGGATTTGCTCGAACGGTTCTGCATCGACGTGATCGCTGAAGACGTGGGGCCCGTCGGTAATCAGATCGATCCCGTGAACATGGATCGGCCGTGACTGCGCACCCTGCTCGCGGAAAAACTGCGCCGCAGTCCGCATCGCCTCAACGTTGTTCCCGGGCTTGATCTCGGCGACGATCTTCTTGAATCCCGGGAGGACGATCTCGTCCCAGAACTTCTTCACCGCGTCCGTCGGCGGCCCGATGCAGATCGGCGATCCGATTTGGGCGCTGTAGCCACGATAGCCGGCTGCCAACTCCATGATGATGATGTCGCCCTTCGAGAGGACGCGGCCCGACGGGCGCGGGTTCCCGAAAATGCACGACGGGTTCGCCATCGGCGTCGAGCTCAGGATCGTGAAGTCGATGTCGCCACCGCCGTCAAGGATCGCGTGGCCGGCTGCGGCGCGCAGCTGATATTCGGTGACACCGGGCTTCGCGCGTTCGGCGACCGCCTTCAGTGCGTCGCCGCAGAGTTGACCCGCCTTGCGAATGCACGCGAGCTCCTCGTCGCTGTGGATCGAAAGCAGCTCGTGCATCCAGCCTTCGGTGAAGACCAGCTCGGCGTCGGGCAGCCCTTTGCGTAACGTCTCGAATTGGTTGACCGGCAGATAGTCGGCATGGCGCGGATCGATCTCGAGCAGGCCGACGCGCGCGCGCTCGAGACCAAGCTCGCGGATCCGCTCGACCATCACTTCGGCGTACTTGCCGTTGCGGCTCGAGCGCACGTCGGAGAGAGCCGCAGACGTCGCGCGCCGGACCGCCTCGATATGCGTCCCGCCCATCGCATAGATCAGCGTGGGGTCGCCTTCGAGCGGGACAACGACATAGGCCGCGAGCGCGTGCCATTCCCAGTGGCCGCTCAGCCACAGCATCCCGCCGCCGAAGCTCCAGTGGCTGGGACCGCCCGGGACGATCGCGACGTCGATCCGGTTCTCGCGCATCTTGGCGCGCAACGCCGCATAGCGGCGCGCATACTCTTCCTTCGAAAACTGCTCGTACGTGGCGTCGTGGAAGTACGGCGTTCCCCGCATCGCGTTAAACGCCGGCGTATCGAGCTTGTGGCGTAGCTCTTCCCAAGGCAACGGGACGCGTGTCCGGGGTACGGTCGCCATTATTCCTTGCACTTTCCGATCGTCGTCGGCCCGCCGGCCGCGGCCAGCGCCTCGCGCGCGAGCTTGATATCGACGATCTGATCGAAGGCGAGATGTTTGGTCGGATCGATGTCACCGTCGTCGATGTCGTGCTGCTCGGTCCACAGCGTCGATGCCGGATTGAATCCGGTATTGACTGCCCAGACGCAGTTCTGCGTGATCTGGTTGTAGGCAAACTCGACGGCATCGCGGGGCTTGTGCGTCGCGTCCATGATGATCGGGATGACCTTTTCCTTGTCGCGGTACATCGTGCGGACCGCATCGATCATCGCGGCGACGGTATCGCGCAGGAGCGTGGGATCTTTCGCAATGAAGCCGTCCGATGCGCCGTACGCGGTAAACGTAAAATTCGGCATCATCTTCGAGAGGTCGACGAGGACGTGCGCGCCCGGCCGCTGCCTGAGAGCGAGGTAGACGTCTTCGGGATGCAGCACCACGGCGTCGACCTGACCCGCGACCAAGCCCGGCAGACGGCCCGCCGTGTCGCCGGCAATGAACGCCGCGTCCTCGACCTTGAGTCCGGCTCTCTTGAGGACTTCGCGTCCCATGAGCCAGTTGAAGCCCCCGACGCCGCCGCCCGCCGCGCTCAAACGCTTGCCCTTGAGATCCTTGGCAGTCTTGATGTCCGGCCCGACGACGTACGACTGCGGCGGATGCGGCGCGAACATCCAAATCTGCTTTGCCGGCAAGCCGCGGCCGATCGAGATGTCGGTCAAATTGGCGATCGTGTTCCCCTGCGAGATCGCGGCGACGATCGTCCCGACCGTTCCGCCGTTGAACTCAACGATGTTCGCATCGACGCAACGCTTCGCAAAGTAGCCGAGCGCTTTCGCCACGTACGGCGGCGTATGCACGACGTTGGGCGGCGAGACGGAGATGCCGACGTTGATCTTTCGCAAGCCGCCCGGGCAACTCTGCTGCGCCTGCGCGAACGAATGGCGGTCGCCCGGTCCGCCGGCCGCAGCGAACAGCACGAAAAGCAGGCCTCCGATGAACGCGTTACGCCGAACCATATCGCCTCCTGACTAATCTTTGTTGACGGCAGTCCATGGGACCAGCCGCCGTTCGAGGAACGAAACCAAAGCGGTCATCGTCACGCCCAACAGTCCGAGCGTCACGATCGGAACGAACATCCGATCGACCTGATAGGTGCTCGCGCTGCGGACGATGAGATAGCCGATGCCCGAGATCGCCGTATACAAATCGGCGAGCACCATGCCGATGAGTCCACGGCCCACGGCCAAGCGCAAACCCGCGATGATGAACGGCAGCGCGGCCGGCAAGACGATGTTCACCCAGAGCTGGCGCTCCGAGCAGCGGAACGCGCGCCCGACTTCAAGCAGGTTCACGTCGACGTTCTTCACGCCCTGATACGTGTTGATTGCGATCGGGAAAAACGCGAACAACACCATAATGATCGTCTTGGCAGTGAATTCGTAGCCCGTCCACAAAACGATCAGCGGGACGAGCGCGACGGCCGGCGTCGAATAGAGAAACGTGATGTACGGTCCCAGGGCGACGTCGACGACCCAAAAGCGCGCCAGCAGCAGCCCGGCCAGGATCCCGGCGACGATTGAGATCGCGAGCCCCGCACTAAATACGATCAGGCTCGGCGCGAGATAGCGCCATAGCTCGCCGCTTCCGATCATATCCCGTGCTGCTTTGACGACGGCGATGGGCGTGGTGAAGAGCGCCGCGTTCGTGTGCTCACCGATGATCTGCCATCCGGTCAAGACGACGATCAGCGAGATCAGCTGAATCCCCAGCGACTGCAAGCGGCGCTTGCGCGCCCGATCGGCAGCGACGCGCTTCGCGCGCACCCGGTCGTCGCTTTCATCCGCTGCAACGGTCAGCGTGACGTCGATCGTCGCGTTCGTCATCCGGCCCGAACGATCGTTTCCGGTTTGGCTTGCTGCAGCTCGCGCCAGATGTGATTGCGCAGCTCAGCAAAGCGTGGGTCGGCGCGGACCACTTCGACGTCGCGCGGCCAGCCGAACGGCATCTCTAGGATCTCTTTGATCCGGCCGGGACGCGCCGTCATGACCGCGATACGATCGGCGAGCAAGATCGCCTCATCGATCGAATGGGTAACGAAGACCATCGTCTTGCGCTCCTCGGGACGCTGCATTAGGTTGAGCAGCTCGGCTTGGAGCACTTCGCGCGTCTGCGCATCGAGCGCTGCGAACGGTTCATCCATTAATAGCACGGATGGATTCATCGCGAGCGCCCGGACGAGCCCGACGCGCTGCTGCATCCCGCCCGAAAGCTGGTACGGAAAGCGCCTCTCAAAGCCGGTCAGTCCGACCAGCTCGAGATAGTGTCCGACGCGCTCCCTGATCTTCGCCTCCGGCGCTCCGGCCATCGCCAAGCCGAACGCCGCGTTGTCGTAGACGGTCTTCCACGGAAGCAGGCCGAAGTGCTGAAAGACCATCGCGACGTCATCGGGCGGGCCGGTGACACGCTGACCGTTGACCGCAATCTCGCCGTCGCTGAGATCGATCAGTCCGGCGATACAGCGCAGGAACGTCGTCTTCCCGCAGCCGCTCGGCCCGACGACGCACAGGATCTCTTGGCGCGGCACGGCGAGCGAGAGCTGGCGAAACGCGATGACGGCACCGTCGAGGAAAAGGCGGCTTGCGTTGGTGGCAACGATTGCAGAGTCCACGGGTCTGCCGAGGTTCGCGGGCCTTGGAAGAAATTCTTACCAGAGCGCGGCGCTCATGAAGGCATGCCTAAATTGCGCAAGATCCACGGCGTCGTGACCTTCGCGAAGATGACGGGATCGCGCCAGCCCTGGGCCTGCCGCCCCATGTGGCCGCCGGCCGGATTGATCCACGCCTCCTTCGGCGTCTCACCCGAGTGGAGCAGCAGATCGATGTCGGCGATTGGAACCTGCGTGTCGCCGACGCCCGCGATAACCAACATCGGAGCCGTCGGTCTCCCGACGAAACCTTGAGCGACGAGCGAATGCTCGGGGATCACGCGCAGATAGTCATCCGGCGTCTCGACGCCTTCGTATAAAGACATCATCGCGGGAGCAAGGTCAAAGAGGTACTCGGTGTTGCTGAATGCCGTCGCGGCGAAATCGCGCGAGAAGAACGCGTGGACCGGGGGCGATTGGACGACGACCCCCAAAACGCGCTCCCGCTCGGTCACGGCGAGCTTGCAGCCCCAATAGCCGCCGAAGCTCCCGCCATAGATCGCGACGCGCGACGCATCGATCTCCGGCCGCCGAAGCAATTGGTCCATTGCCACGGAGAACATCCGCTCCGCACCGGGCGCGAGCTTGATCGGCGCTTGCCCCTTGCCGGGCATATCGAAGGTCGCGAACCCGACGCCGCTTTCGAGCAACGGCGCGAAGCGTTCGGCCAGATCTTCTTTGGTGGAGTCCAAGCCGCTGATCGCGACGACGAACGGGACGGGTCCGCGCGCTTTCGGCAAGCGCAGGTACGTAACGATCTCCTTCCCTTCGAACGGGATGCGCAGGACCTCGAGCCGCGGTTCGAGCGTCCCGGCGTGGGATAGGTACGCCGCGATCGCATCCTCGTAGGCGCGCTGCTTCTTTGGCGAGTCGAGCGGGACGGGCCAACGCGCGAACGAGTAATAGCGCCACGCCGCGACGTGATCGCCGTTCTTGCGGTAGCGCTCGGCCGGGACGCTCCACGCTTGCGCCCATTCGTCCCGGTCGATCGTTTTGAGCGAGGCGAGGACCGAACGCACGTCAGCGGGATCGAGTCCGATCAGCGGATAGGCGTTGCGATCTGCGCGCGCTTGGGTTTCAGCCCTGAGGTCTTCGAGCGAGCGACCTTGCTGGTCGCTCACTCCCCGCGCTCTGGCCCGCCGCGCTCGAAGTTCGAGGTCATCCCCGACGCGACGCTCGCCGAGTATTCGGGCAAGATGACGACGTCGACGACGCAGACCCCGCCGGCGCGAACTTCGTCGATCGCTTGCGCGAAGGCGCCGGCCATGTCTTGCGGGCGCGTGACCGGGCCGATACCGGCCGCGCCTTGACCGCGCGCCAACGCCGCGCAATCGGGCGGCGGGCCGTCGATACGTTGACCGATCCACTTGCGCTCGACGGGCCGCCCGCGGGTCACGGCCATGCGCTCTTGATGGACTTCGTCGTTGAAGTACGAGCGGTTGTTCCCGACGATGACCAGCAGCGGAATCTTGTTCGCGACCGCCGTCCAAAGCGCGGTCAGTCCCATAAGATAGTCGCCGTCGCCGATCACCGCGACCGGGAGGCGTCCGCTCCCGCGCAGCGCCAGCGCAGCGCCGACCGCGATCCCCGGTCCTCCGCCGACGCCGCCGCCGCCGTCACCGCCGAGATAGTCGAGCGGATGGCGGAACGTGAAATCGGTCCCGCCGCGTGGCAGGCTCGTATAACACACGTCGATGCCGTTGAACGCTTGCGTCAGGCCGGCGGTAAACGCTTCGATGCCGATGGCGTCGCCTGCTAAGGCTCCGTTACCGTGTGGGGCGGTCGTGCCGCCGCCGCCGGCGCCACGAGACCCGGTTAAGGCACCGGCGGCGGCGGCACGACCGCCAGCTTGGTCGAGGAGTGCTGTTACTAATTGATCGGGGCCTACCGCGAGATCGAGGTCGACGGGCGGCAACGCCTGATAGTCCATGCTCCAACCGTTGTGCAGATAGCGATCGAGTGAGGCGGAGATGATTTTGGCGGTGACGGGGTCTTTGCCGTACGCTTGTTTTAGAACGCCGGCGAGATCTTGTGTATCGAGATTGAGGATGACATCGGCGTCGCGCAGCGCGGCGATCGATGCCTTGTTGAGGCGATTGCTTGGATGTCCGCAGTGCAGCGGATGATCGGTGGGGAAGACAGCACCGACTTTGATCGTCGTGACGACGCGTGCGTTCAGCGCTACGGCAAGGGCGACGCGGTCGTTCCAGGCGTCGATGTTGCGCGCGACGCGTCCGACGATCATCAGGGGATGCTTCGCTCGCTTCAAGAGCTCGGCGGTCCGCTTGACGTCAGCGGCGGCGGGGACGGCCGGCTGCGGCGGGCGGAACCGCTCGAGATCCGGGAGCGGAATCGGTGCGCCGAGCTTTTGCTCCTGGATTCCGACATCCAAACAGACGTAGACCGGACCGTACGGCGGGGTGCTCGCGATCTGGGTCGCGCGGACGATCGATTCGAGCGCTGCTTGCGGCGAGCCGGGCTGATCGTCCCACTTCGTGTAGTTTCGGACGAGCGCACCTTGATCGGCCGCGGTGTGGATCCAATCGATCCACGGCCGGCGCTTGGTCGCGTCGACCGGACCGGTTGCGCCGAGGACGACGAGCGGCATCCGGTCGCACCAAGCGTTGAAAAATGCCATCGTCGCATGCATCAAGCCGACGTTGCTGTGGACGATCGCGAGCATCGGCTTCCCGGTTACTTTTGCGTAGCCTTGTGCAATCGCAACGGCGTGCTCTTCGTGCAGGCACAGCAGCATCTCGGGATTCTCGTTCCCGAGGTAGTTGACGATGCTGTCGTGCAAGCCGCGATAACTTGCGCCCGGGACGAGCGCGGCATACTTGAAATCCAGTTCGCGAAGCAGCGCAGCGATCGTGTCGCTTCCCCATCCCATCTCGATCTTCGTCTCAATCATAGCCTCTGGTCCTTTTGGAACGCGAGAGAGTGATCCTCGGCCCCGGCGGCGTATCAGAGGTCCCGTGGCCGAGATCGTCTGTGCGATCGGCGTCCCCCACACGCCGAGCTATCCATCCCTGGTCGAGCGCGAAGGCCCAGATTGCGAGGTCGCCCGGCTCTATCGGTCGGTCCGCAAAAACATCGAGGCGCTCCAGCCGGACGTCATCGTCATCTTTGACTCCGATCACCTCAACACGTTTTTCTTCAACAATTGGCCAACATTCGCGATCGGGACGGCGCCAAAAATCATCGCACCCAACGACGACAATTCGAACTTGCCCAAGCGCGTCGTGCAGGGCCACGAGGCGCTCGGGGCCCACATCTACGCGAGTGGGATCGGCGGCGGCTTCGATTTCTCGCTCTCGCAAGATTTCAGCGTCGATCACTCGGTCCTCGTCCCGCTGCACTTTCTCACGCCGCAGATGAACGTCCCGATCGTCCCGATCTTCATCAACGGCCTCGCGCCGCCGCTCCCCGCGGCGAAGCGTTGTTTCGCGCTCGGCGAGGCCGTCCGTTCGGCGATCGCGGCGTGGCCGCCGGACGCACGCGTTGCGGTGATCGCGAGCGGCAGCTTTTCGCTCGAAGTGGCGGGACCCCGCATGGCACCCGGCAAGCGATCGGGGATACCCGATATGGAGTGGACGAAGCGCGTCGTGAAGCTGCTCGGCGAGACGAAAATCACCGAGCTCCTCGAAGAGACGACGTCGGATCAGATGGCGAAGGCCGGAAACGTAGGTGGTGAGATACTCAACTGGATCGCGATGCTCGGCGTCTTGGGCAATCGTAAGCCCGCATTCGTCCAACAGCAGACGAATGAAGGACACGCGTACGGCGTGTGGCGTTGGGACTAGCGGGATGAGTACGTACTTCGTCAACGCGATTTGCAATCGTACCGTGCACGACCAGGCGTTCCGGGCGGCGATGAAGGCCGATCCGGAAGAGGCGATCTCGGAATACGACTTGACCGCGGCGGAACGAAAGGCGCTGCTCGGCGGTCAAGTGGGGACGCTCGCCAAGATGGGCGCGCACACGTTTCTCCTGGGTCACCTCACGCGTTACGGCCTAGTCGGTCTCAACGACGAACTCTACGGCGAGCGCATGCGCGCGATTCTGGCGGACTCGTAGGGATGGAACAACGACGCCTCGGGCGCTCAGGCCTTGCCGTCTCGCTCGTTGGACTCGGATGCAACAACTTCGGCGGCCGCACCGACAAGGACGGCGCGCGTAAGGTCATCGACACCGCGATCGACGCGGGGATCAATTTCCTCGACACCGCCGACATCTACGCGATGGGCAACCGGGGCGCGTCGGAGACGATCATCGGCGAGATCCTCGGAAATCGCCGCAAAGACATCATCCTCGCTACGAAGTTCTCCGGTCAAATGGACGATCGAGGCTGGCTTAAAGGGACCTCGCGGCGCTATATCGTGACCGCGATCGAGGCGAGCTTACGCCGCCTACAGACCGATTACATCGATCTCTACCAATTGCACTTCCCCGATCCGCAGACGCCGATCGAGGAGACGCTGCGCGCGCTCGACGACCTCGTCCATCAAGGCAAAGTCCGTTATATCGGCTGCACCAACCTCGAGGGCTGGCAGATCGCCGATGCGCAGTGGACGGCGAAGCATCTCAACCTCAATGCGTTCATCTCCGCGCAGGACGAGTACAGCCTCGTCGTCCGCGACGTCGAGTCCGAGAAGCTCCCCGCCGCCGAAGCGTTCGGTCTGGGCTTCTTGCCCTATTTTCCGCTCGCGAGCGGGCTCCTAACCGGCAAATACGAGCGTGGCAAGCCGGCGCCGGCGGGGACGCGCTTCGCGGCATCGCAAGGCCTCGCGGACCGCTATCTGACCGAACGCAACGCAGCCATCGTCGAGAAGTTGAAGGCGTTCTGCGCGAAACGAGGCCACACGATGCTCGATCTCGCCTTTAGTTGGCTAGCGGCGCGACCGTGCATCTCGAGCGTGATCGCCGGTGCGACGCGTCCGGAGCAGATCGAGCAGAACGTCGCCGCGGTCAATTGGAAGCTGAGCGCCGAGGAGCTCGCCGAGATCGACAAGTTGACGACGTGAACATCTCGGCCGACACGCAAGTCCTTATCGCCGGCGCGGGGCCGGTCGGTTTAACGCTGGCGCTCGATTTGGGCAGGCGCGGCATACGCTGCACGGTCATCGAACGGAACGCGACCTCGCTCCAGCTTCCGAAGATGGAACGCTGCAACGCGAGGACGATGGAGATCTACCGGCGCCTGGGGATCGTCGATCAAGTGCGCTCGGCGGGGCTCGACAATGACGCGCCGATGGACGTCTATCTGACGGAATCGCTGCACGGGCCGGTCATCGTCCATCTCCCGTACCCGTCGGTGAACGCCGCCAAGGCGGAGATCGCGGCGCGGAACGACGGCTACGTCCTCGAGCCCTATCAGCTGATCTCGCAATACACGCTCGAGCCGCTCCTGCGATCGATCGTCGAAGGACTCCCAAACGTGACCGTGCGCTTCAGCTGTGAACTCGTCGAGTTCGAGCAAGATGGCGACGGCGTGACGGCGCGCGTCCGTCCGAGCGGCGGCGCGGACGAGACGATCCGGGCGACCTACCTCGTCGGCTGCGACGGCGGCTCGAGTACGGTCCGCAAGCAGCTCGGGATCCGGCTGCAAGGGGAAGGCCGGATCCGCCGCTTGCGCCAGGCGCTCTTCTATTGCCCCGAGCTCTACGACAAGATTCCGATCGGGACCGGCCGGCACTATCACATCGCCGAGCCGCCGCTTTTCCCGTTCATCATCATCCAGGACAGCAAGAAACATTGGACGCTGCATGCGTCCGCGGAGAGCGACGAGCAGATGGCGGTGATCTTCCGCGAGTCGCTCGGGATGCCGCTCGAGTTTACGATGCTCTCGGTGAACGAGTGGACGCAGAATCTGCTTTGTGCGGAACGATACGGCGAGGGACGCATCTTCATCGCCGGCGACGCGGCCCACTTGGTGATCCCCACGGGGGGTCTGGGGATGAACACCGGCGTCGGTGATGCGATCGATCTCTCGTGGAAGCTTGCCGCGACCCTGCGCGGCTGGGGCGGCGCCGAGCTCCTTGCCTCTTATGAAAAGGAACGGCGGCCGATCGGCCTGCGCAACGTGAAGGCATCAGGTGAGGCCGCGCGCGGCCGTTTCGAAGGGTGGCGCATCGCGACGACGCGCGAAGAGATGGCAAGCCGCTTTGACGTCGAGCAGCGCAAGGTGACCGAGATCCTCGGGATCGAGGCGGGATACCGCTACGTCGACTCGCCGATCGTTTGCGGCGAGCCCGGCGGCCCCGATCCCGACAGCCAAGGCTACATCCCGACGAGTTGGCCCGGCGCGCGTCTCCCGCACTTCTGGCTCGCGGACCGTACGGCGCTGCACGACAAGCTCGGGCTTGGATATACTTTGCTGCGGGTCGGGCCAGGCCGGCACGATACCTCGACGCTCGAAGCCGCATTCAAGGCGACGGGCGCGCCGCTCGACGCCCTCGATGTCCCCCAGCTGCAGGCCCGCGAGCTCTACGAACACGATCTGCTGCTCATCCGGCCCGATCTGCACGTCGTCTGGCGGGCGAACCGTCCACCCGACGACCCGGGCGCGATCGCGGGGATCGCGACAGGACAGTACTCGACTTCGTTCATAACGGGACGACGGTAGAGAAAGGCTGGTCGGACTGATGGTACGTTTCGCGCTTCGGGTCTCCGCGTGGATAGCGATGCTTTGTCTTGCCGCCGTCGTCGCCGCGCCGGCGCAAACGAAATCCGGGATGATCACGGTCCGGATCGCCTCGATCCCCAACGACGACATGACGTCGGTCCTTTACGCCTGGAAAAGCGGGATGTTTGCGAAAGCGGGGCTCGACGTTCAAATCGACAAGGCCTCGAGCGGCGCCGCGGTTGCGACGGCGCTCATCGGCGGGACGTACGACATCGGCAAGTCGAGCATCACGCCGATCTTCGATGCATATGAGAAGGGCCTACCGTTTACGATCATCGCGTGCGCCGCGGTTTACGACGCGAAGGAGCCCTACGGCGGGATGGTCGTCGCGCCCGATTCGCCGATCAAGACCGGCAAGGACATGAACGGCAAGATCATGGGGATCAACTCGCTCAACGACATCGGGAAGGTCGCGGTCGACAGTTGGATGCTGAGCACCGGCGGCGATCCGAAAACCGTGAAGTTCCTCGAGCTGCCGATGGCCGCGTCGCCGGCAGCGCTCGCGCAGAAGCGCATCGATGCGGGCCAGATGACGAACCCGCCGCTAGCAGCGGCGCTCTTAGCCCATCAAGTCCGCATGATCCCAGCTTACACCGCGGTCGCCCCGCGCTTCCTGTTCTCCGTCTGGTTCACGACCAAAGACTACGCAGCGAAGAACCCGCAAGTGATCAAGACCTTCGCAAGCGTCGTCTCGCGGGCCGCACGCTACGTCAATACGCATCACCAGCAGACAGTCGATATGGTCTCGCAGTGGACCGGGATCGCGCCCGAGATCGTCGCAACGATGCCGCGCGTCGAAAACGGCGAAGCGCTGATCCCCGCGCAACTTCAGCCCGTCATCGACGCCTCGCTCCGCGACGGCGTCATCAAGAAGTCGTTCGCGGCGATGGACCTGCTCTACGCCCCGGTGGTCACGGCGCGGTAACGCGCGCCAGCCGCACCGTTTCCCGGATCACGGCTAAATTGCTCGTGATGACCGGCCGCTGCAGCGCAGCCTCGAGGCGGTCGACGATCCCGATGCACGCGATGTTCGCGCAGCTCAAGAAGTAGACGTCGGCGTCGGCACGCTTCGCGGCGAGTGCGGTCTCGAACCAGAACTCCGGCGTCGCCGTGCAATACCCGTCGCTCCCGCCGAGGTCTTTCGCGACCTGCGCAACGACCTCGTACCCGGCGGCTTGCAAATATTCGGTCTCGTGCGCGGTCGCTTCGGCCGTATACGGCGTGATCAGAACGATCCGCCGCGCCGAATGCGCATCGAGCGCGTGACGAATCGCGGTCGCGGTCGTCGTCACCTCCGCGCGCGTCGCCTCTCGCAGGGCGTCGAGGATCCGCTGCTCGCCGGCGAGGCCCTCGTCGGTCGAGTTTGCGGTGCAGTGAAAAGCGACGACCGCGCAGCTCGCGTCGTCGAGCGTTCCGGCCGCTTCGCGGACGCGCGGGAGCAGATCCACCAGCGGGCGCCGGTGGGCTCCCGTCATACGCAGGCGCGCGACGTGCGCCTGCACGCCGACGGGATACCAGCGAACCATCTCCTGCTCGACCATCCGGTTCGAGGACGGGATGATGAGCCCAACTCGCGTCGCCCCGCTCGCCGCCTGCGTCATCGTTGCTCCTTGATCTCGGCTTCCCACAGCGCCCACGGCCTGGCCATCACCTCGCCGCTGTACTTTTCGTAGAGCTCGGCCTCTTCGGGGGCCAAGTACGTCACCTCGCCGAGGCGCATCGCTTCGAGCTGGATCTGCGCGTTCTGCACCGAGTAGATCGCGCGATAGACCGCCGCCTTGATCGATGGGCCGACCATCGTCGCGCCGTGACCGCGCATCATGATGACGTTCTTGTCGGCGAGCTTCTCAGCCAACGCCTTGCCGAGCTCGGGCGTGCGGATCAACATGTTCGTCATCCCGCCCTTTTCGCGAATCTCGAACGTCGGGACGCCCGTGCCGAGGAATGCGCTCATGTGATAGATGGGCTGGAGCTGCGCCTTGGTTACGCCGAACGGCAAGAGCGGCGGGGCATGGCAGTGGATGACCGAGACGACGTCAGGCCGGACCTTGTAGATTTCTCCATGAAGGAAGCGCTCGCTATAGTAGCGTTTGCCGATGTCGGGGTGCGGGACGCTCTCGAGATCGAACGTCACGATGTCGTCAGCCGTCACAAGCCCCGGCGCCAAGTGGCGCGACATCAGGTACCGATTCGGATCCTTGTCGTGCCGAACGCTGATGTGTCCGAACGCGTCGACGATCTTCTGGTCGAACAGGATGTGATTGGCGACGATTAGCTCGTTGACGAGCTCCTTAGCGGGCTTGCTCATGGTTGCTTGTCTTTCTCCCGGCTGATCAGAACGTACGCTACGACACTCATGGTTGTCTAAGGCGGAGCAGAGTGGGTTCTAAGACGCGGCGCGCTATCGTTACTCATGGCCCAGACCCCAACACTGCACCGATCTTACGGTGCTAGGAGAGCCCTTATTATGAAACGATGGCTACCCATCGCAGCCCTTCTCGCCTTTGTCTTAAGCACGGGCATCGCGTCGGCTCAGACCGCCCCAACCCCCGCCCCGTGGAATCACGGCGGGTATGGAAATCCGAACACCACCTTCACGCCGAATCCGAACTGGTCGCCGCGCCCCCACGCTTCGTATGCACCGGGTCAGAACTCCGGCTACAGCGGCCATCAAAACGGCAACAACGGCAGCCAGTATGGCAACCACAACGGCGGCAATCAATATGCCAACCGCAACGATCGTCACGACCGCTGGGATGATCGCCGGGACCGCCGCGAAGAGCATCACGATTTCTGGCAGCGCGATCGCCGCGATCATCGCTGACGCGCTACTCCCGTAACGCGGTGGCACCGATCAGATCCGCGGCGCGAGCCGGCCTAAGAACGCCGTACTTCGCCGACAGATCGACGATCGGTTGAATCAAAGCGGGCGAGAGAAGGTCGCCATATCTCGCCCGCACCATCGCTTCCGTCGCAGCGGGTGAAACCTTCAGGCTTTCCGCAAGGATCGGCGCAGTCTCGGCGCGGTGGGCGTTCGCCCAGCGCGCCGTGTCGCGCATTACGGCAGCAAAGGCGCGCGCCGCGCCGGGATGGGCACTCGCCCACGGCGCCGACGCGACGAAGACGCCGATATAAAACGGACTCCCTACGACGTCGAACGTGGCCGCTAGCGCTTTTACCGTTCCTTTTTGCTTCTCCGCGGTGAGCGCCGGCTCGGAAAGTTCCGCCGCGTCCACGCGATGTTCGGCAAGCGCCGCCGCGATTTGTGACGAGGGGACGCCCGTAACGTAGTGGATCGTTTTTGAATCGCCGCCGGTCGCATCGACCCAAGCGCGGGTGCTGACTTCGCCGAGATCGTTGGGTGCCGGAACGCCGAGCGTCTTGCCGTTGAGCTCGCGTCCCGACGTGAAGGTCGAAGACGCCGCCTGCACGAGGACGGTGATCGGGGCGGTCCGATCGTAGATGGTCGCAGGCGCGACGATCGTCAGGGGCGCGCCCTTCTGAATCGCATCGACCGTGGAGACGATGTTGACGAAGCCGACGTCGAGCGCATTGGAGGCTAAGCCGTCGAGGACTTGCTTTCCGTTGGCAAAAGTCGTGATCTGGGCGGCGAGCCCGGCCTGCTTGAAAAATCCCTGAGCCTCGGCGTAGACCGGCTCGGATGAGACATCCGTGTTCACGACCCCGATGCGGATCGCGGTCGGCGAGGGCTGAGCTTGCGTGGTCCCCGGGACGGCGCAAAACGCGAGTGCAAACGCGATGAGGAACAGGCCTTTCATTCGCCGCGCTTTCTATCGATGCCGTCGGCGCACATCTTGCGTCGTCCACGGGAGGCGCAAACGGCGCAGGGAGCCGACCGATCCCGCCGGCATGGGCCACGGGCGAGTCGCGAACCCGATCAACGCCATGATGAAGGCGACGAGACCGGCGACCCAAAAGGCAAGCGCGGTCCCGCCACGCTCCGAAAGCCAGCCCGCCAACAGGGCGCCGAACGGTCCCGATCCGATGAATACGTAACTGTAGAGCCCGGCGACACGGCCTTGTAAGAAGCCCGGCGTCGCGAGCTGCACGATCGCGTTCGTACTCGAGGTGTAGAGCGTGTAGGACGCACCCGTCAGGAAGAGCGCGAGACAGACGACCGGGATCGACGTCGTCAACGCGACGATGATCTCTCCCAGCCCGAACGCCGCCGCGGCCAAGAGCAGCAAACCGCGCGACGCTCGCTGCCGTGACGCCGACATGATCGCGCCTACGAACGCGCCCAAGCCGAAGAATGCCGCGATCAAACCGTACGTCTGCGCTCCGCCGTGGAGCGTCTGCCGGGCGAGGACCGGGAGCAGCACGTTGAAATTGATCGAAAAGAGCGAGATCGTGAAGAGCATCAGCAGTGCGATCGCGATCGTCTTGGTCTTACTCGCATAGCGTATGCCCTCGCGAATCGAGACGAGCAGCGGGACGCGCGAGCGGATATGCCCGGTATGGAACTCCGCCGGGCGCATCGCCGTCAGCGCGAAGATCGCCGCCGAGTAGCTGACCGCGTTGAGCGCGAAACACGCGGGGACGCCGACGCTCGCGATCAGAAGTCCAGCGACCGCCGGCCCGAGGACGCGCGTCGCATTGTTTATGCTGGAATTGAGCGCGATTGCGTTTTGCAGCTCACCCCGTCCGACGAGCTGGACGATCAGCGCCTGACGGCTGGGGTTGTTGAAGACAAGGACCGTCCCGCGCAACGCGGCGATGAGATCGATGACCCAGACGCTATCGACGTGCAGGTAGGAGACGACCGCGAGGCTCGCCGCCAGGACCGACATCATCGTTTGCGTCACGATCAGCGACTGTCGCCGGTCGAAGCGATCGGCAAACGCGCCGCCGACGAGACCAAAGATTGCGAAGGGACTGTATAGGCAGAATCCCAGGACGCCGACCGCTTGCGCCGAGTGGGTCAGGTCGAGGATCAGCCACGCTTGTGCCGCGTCCTGGAGCCAGGCCCCGATCCGCGCGATGACTTGACCGTAGAAATAGAGTCGGTAATTGCGATGCCGCTGCAGGCTCGCAAATGTGGTGATTATGGCTTATAGATCGCTTCTTGAGCGGAGAAGGGCCGGGGGATCGCGTGGTACTTGACGCCCACGTCGATCACCGGCTGAATATCTCTTGCATTGAGCGCGGTCCCGCCGGTCGCCATCGTCATCCGCTCGATGACGGCAACGGGCATGCCGACGAGATCGGCGATCAGGGCGGTCATCTCGCCGTGGTGCGCGTTGGTATACGCCGCAGACTGCACGATGACGGCCGCGAATTTCTTGACCGCGTCGGGATGCGCGGCGGCCCAATCCTTGGTCGTGAAATAGACCGAGAACAGAAAGTGCGGCGCAACCCCGCTCAGGATCGGCGCGAACGCGCGAACCTTTCCGCCGGCCAGCGCATCTTCCATGAGGGGTGACGTGATGACGCCGCCGGCGATCCGGTGCTCGTCGATCGAAGCGACGACGCTGGTCATCGGCAACTCGACCCAGCGAACCGCTTGCGAGTTCCCCCCGTTGCGGTCGATCCAGGCCGCGGCCCCAATCTGCGCGATGTCGTTGAGCGTCTGCGTCCCAACCAGTTGTCCGGAGAGATCGGCCGCCGTACGAAGCGGCGAGTCTTTCGCCACCAGAAGCGTCCCGTTCGGCGTCTTCTCGTCGTAGATCGCTCCCGGCGCGATGAGCGTCAACGGCAATCCGCGCGCGACCGCGGTCAGGATGGGACTGCTGCTCGATTTGCCGATATCGATGCTCCCCCCGGCGACTGCGGCAGTGATCGCCGCACCGGTCGGGATACGCTGCAATTGAACGTCGAGGCCGGCCTTTTGGAACATTCCGGTGCGTAAGGCATAGAGCATCGGGATCGCGTCGTAGTTGATCGGCGTGATCGCGACGTGTATCGTGACGGGGGCCGGATCGGCGGCTTTACTTGCCCGGATGGATCCGATGAGCGCCATCGCCGCGACGATCGCTACGAACGCCGGCGCCAGCCTCACGCCGCTTTGCCGCCCCACAAATCTTTACTCGCTATCCGGGCGCCCTCGGCCATCGATGCCAGCTTTGCCCACGCGATCTTGCCGTGGCCGACGCGCGGACCCAGGCCGCAATCCGTCCCGGCCATGACGTTTTCCTTGCCCAAGCAGCGCGCGTAACGCTTTAGGCGCTGCGCGACCAGCTCCGGGTGCTCGATGAAATCCGTGCAGTGCCCGACGACGCCGGGAATCAAGACGGCGCCATCCGGGATTTTCGTCTCCTTGAAGACGTCCCACTCGTGCTCGTGAACGGGGTTGGATGCCTCGATCGAATACGTCATCGCCTTCACGCTGAAGATGATGTCGACGATGTCGCGCAGCGGAATGTCGGCTTGATGCGGCCCGTGGAAGCTGCCCCAGCACACGTGCAGCCGGATTTTCTCCTTGGGGATATCGCGCAGGGCATGGTTGAGCGCTTCGACGCGCATCTGCGCGTATTTACGATAGTCCGCGACACTCATCCCGGGGTACATTTGCCAGCCGTCGGGGAGATCCGGATCGTCGATCTGCAACGTGAAGCCGGCTGCAACGATCCCGTTGTACTCTTCGCGCATGCACTCGGCGATCGCGTAAACGAACGCTTCCTCGCTCGGATAGTGCTCGTTACGCAGCCAGTGTTCGACCGTCCCGGGCGTGTTCGCGCTCAGGAATGCCTCGGCAACCTTCACTTTGGCTACGGCCGCCTTGAAGTTGTCGATGTCTTCCTTGAGCGCTTCCTGGCCGACGAATTTGAGATCCTCAACGCACACGACTTGGGGGCGGCTCGGACCGCGGCCGGTCGGCGATCCGCCGAACAGTCCGGCTTTTTTCTCCTCGAAGTATTCGGGGAATTTCACGATGTCGCGGCCCGCGATGTTGAGCGGAGGGGGACCGCCGCCGCCGGTCCGCACGACGAAACCGCTCAGCCGCTCACGGACATAGTTGGTGAAGTTCGTCTTGCTCACTTCGCCGTCGTTGACGCTATCGATGCCGCACTCGACCTGCATCCGGACGACTTCCGCGACCTCGTCGCGCACGGTCTTCGCGAGCTTGACCGCATCGACCGGCTTGCTGTCCGCGCGCGCAAAAACCATCTCGCGCAGCTCGGACGAACGCGGCAAGCTCCCCGCGTGCGTGCTCAAAATACGTTCGGTGCTTCGAATCAAGGGAATTCCTTTCTCATCTGGCGGCTTCGACCGCGTACGACGGGTCGATCATGTCTGCGACCGGCAACGGCGCCGGGATCGTCCCAATGTCCACCACGGCATCCATCACAGCCTGCACGTCCTTGGGGTTAATCTGCATCGTGCGGCTGAACGCATGCCACTGATTGAAATCGAGCGCATAGGCTTTCTGCGCGATCGTCTGGTCGACGTGCGTCACGTTCTGGAGGATGGCAACGGCCTCTTGCGGGTGCGTATACCCGTAATCGGTTGCCTTGCGCAGGGCGCGAATGAACTTGACGACTTCCGCTCGGTGCGCCGCGCCCCACGACGGATTCACGCCGATCCCCGCAAACAGCCAGGACTTGATCGTACCTGCGGCTTGCGCCAGAACGTGCATCCCCCCGGCCTCCGCCTGAAGATCGTACGGCTGGCTGATGACCGCGCCTTGCACGTTTCCGCTCACGAGCGCCGTGTAGCGCACCGGGCTCGTACCGCCCAAGACGATCGAGAAGTCGCGTTCCATGTCGAGATGCTGCGCCGCAGCGACCTTGCGCAAGAAGATCGCCGTGACGTCCTTCTTCGTCGCAAGGATGATCGTCTTGCCTTTGAGCTGCGACCAGGTCGTGATCGACGGTGACGTCATCAGACGGTACGGCATCGGGACGAACATCGTCGAGACGAGCTTCATCGGGATCTGGTGTGCGATCGCCGCGATGCAGCTGTCCGTCCCGATGTTGACGATGTTGACGTCACCCGAGGCGAACAAGTTGACGGTATTGGGCGGCGTCCCGCCCAACACGACGGAAACGTTCAAGCCTTCCTGGCGGAAGAATCCTTGCTGCTGCGCGATGTAAAGCGGCCATTCCCCGCTGCTGTGCCCAATGATCGCGAAGCTGACGTCGGTCAGACCGCTTTGCGCCGTCGCTGCCCGCGACAGCGCGCATGCGAGCAGGAGCGCGGCGAAAAAGAAGAGCCGGGCTATGAGAGAGAGGACATGGGGCGAAGGTACCATTCGACCTTCGGCTTCCCGCCGTTACGAACGCGCTCCAGATGGCGCTTCACGAGATCCTCGACGCGCATCAAGCTCTCGTGGGCGTCGGCGAACGCATCCAGGCGCAGTCCTTCGGGCCACGCGTGCATATCGCACAGCCCGTCCGGTAGTTTGATCGAGCCCGCGCCGGCGGACCACTCGGTCTCGAACTCGAGGCCGAGGTCCTTCGCCAGGTGTTCGGCATACTGGTACGGCTCGCTGGTGAGGACGAGCGCTTGTCCGTGAAATGTCATCGGAGGATACTCGGCGCCGACGGGCGCCGACACCTTCCGGGACGCTGTTTTAAGGGAGTTGGACCGTCGGGAGCCGCTTGTCGTCGAGCAGCGGGCCGTCCGAATCGAGCCCGTTCTTCTGCAGAATGTACGCGGTCACGGCCAAGTACTGGTCGTGCGACAGCGTGCCGCCCCTGCCGTACGGCATGTTCTTCGAGAGATAGGCGAACAGATCGGCGGCCGTTTTATTCTGCCAGTGTGCCGCCCAACGCGGTCCGGTGAGGGGCGGCCGCGGCGGGGTCGATGAGGGGTTGCCCGCCAGTGTCGCGAGGTGGCAGAAGGCACAGTACTGCGTAAAGGTCGCCTGCCCCATCGCCAATTGACCGCCCGTGTAGGCGACCTGGCGATCTGCGCCGAGCGTGCGTGCGGGAACGGAGAGGGCGGCAACGGCCAATGCCGCGGCGATAATGAGTCCGACGTAAAAGCGAAGCACGAAGAGCAACCTCCTTATGATCAGGCTACACCGTAGGGTCGGATTCTAAAGGAAGTCTGAAGGGCCTACGCGGGCCGGTAGAATGGAGCATCCCCGCAGACGGTCGTGCGGTGCATCCGGCGGATGTCCGGCAAGACGTAGCCGCCGCACGCCCGATGCGTCAAGCACCGGTTGTCCCACATCACGAGATCACCGTCGCTCCAGGCATGCCGGTAACGGAACCGCTCGTCCGCCATCACGGCGAAGAGATCGTCGAGGAGCGCGTCCGATTCGGCAGCATCAAGCCCTTCGACACGCAGCGTGAAGCGCGGTGAGACGTAGAGCGCCTGCCGTCCGCTCTCCGGGTGAGTGCGGACCATCGGCTGACGGACTTCCGGCATCTCGCGTTCTTGTTTCTCGTAGAACTCTTGGGCGCCCGGGCGCGACGTCGAGACCGCTACCCGCGGATTCTTCGATTTGCTAACGTGATGGAAGGCATTCCGTCCCTCGACCTTGCGTCGCAAGCCAGCCGGCAATGCCTCGTAGACGAGGTACATGTTGCAGTACTCGGTCTCGCCGCCGTGACGCGGGTTCTTCACGGAGTGGAGGATCGTCGCATTCACCGGCGTCGCGCTCCACGACGAATCGGAGTGGAGAAAGTCTCCGGCGTCGACGACGCCGACCGCGCTCCCATCCGGCCTGAGCTCGTTGGAGAGGATGAGGACGAAGGGATCGTCGGGGTGCACGTACTGCGAATTCACCTGTTCTTCGAGCGGTCCGAACTGGCGCGAGAACGCGGCCTGTTGCGCGGCCCCTAAGTTCTGGCCGCGGATGGCCAGGATGGGGTGCACGAGGAACGCCTCCTCGAGCGCGGCTAGCGTCTCGACGTCGAGGGGCTGGGCGCAATCCAGACCAGTGATCTCGGCGGCGCCTGTCCGGGAGAGCGGATTGAGTTGGAACCCGGCCCGTGTCTGCACGGGCTACATCTTAGAGATCGTGCGCACGGCCCCATGCAAAACAAGGTCACCCTCGATCGACATTGCGAAAGAATGACCACGGCATTTGTGGGAGACGTCCCATGGACGATAAAGCGGTCGAGCCTTCCTCGTACGGTTTGATCCGCGACTCGAAACGCGATTCGTGGATTCTGACCTGTCCGGTCGAGAAGTGGCGCTCGTTTCGTCCGCCGGCCGTATCGGCCGATCGCCGGCTCGAAGTCCGGAGAGTCTGCGAGGCGCCCCGCAGCGCCGGCGTCATCGCGCCCCTGGTCGTTTTGATTTTAACGATCGCGACCGCCGCATTGCTGCATGCCCTACGCTGAACGGTCCAGCTGATTACAGGCGCGCGACCGCCGGGTCGATCAGGTCGCGCGCGGGGAACGATCTTTTTATCGTACCGTATTTGACCGATGCGTCGATGAGCGGCTGGATTTGGGCTTCGCCTAGGCGGATTCCCTCCACGGCGCGCGTCATCTGCGCGATGATCGCCAGCGGGACCGACGTGTAGTCGGCCATCATCGGCGCCGTTTCGGCGTGGTGCGCGTTGGTGTACGTCGCCGAAGCGCCGACGACGCGTGCGAACGCGCGGACGATGCCGGGATGCTTCGCGGAAAAGTCCTTGGTCGTAAACCACGCCGTGATATAAAACGACGGAGCGATCGCCAGTCCCGTGTTGATGATCCGGAACTTCCCGGTCGCAAGCGCCGCTGCCATCGTCGGTTCGCTCACCTCGCCGCCGGCGACGCGGCCTTGGTCAACGGCGGGGGCGACGGCCGAAAACGGGATCTCGACGAAATGGACCGACTTCGAATCGCCCCCGTTGCGGTCGACCCAGGCCTGCAACGCGACGTGTCCCAAGTCGCTCAATGCGGCGACGGAGAACGTCAAGCCGTTCGCGTCTTTGCCCGTCCGGACCGGCGAATCTCGCCCGATCAAGACTGCGGCGTACGGGGCGCGCGGATCGTAAAGCGCGGCCGGTGCGACCAAGACGAACGGGACGCCGCGCTCGTGCGCCTCGATCAGCGAAGGCAGCGAGGACTTTCCGAAGTCGTACGTCCCCGACGCCACCGCGGCTGCGACGGCTGCACCGCTGTTCTGCCGGTCGATTTGAACGTCGAATCCGGCCTTAGCAAAGAGACCGGAGCGCTGGGCGTAGACGACCGAGACGCTGTCGTCGCTCGAAGTGGCGCCCAACCGCAGCGGAAAGAGCGCTGAGGGAGTCTGAGCGCCGGCGTTCGGTATCCCTAAGAGCGAGGCTGCCGTTCCGGCCGTAACGCCTGCGAGAAATCGGGCTCTCTTCGCGCGGGAATCCAACGTCATGCTGCTAATCTCTTCGTATCATGCTGCAAGCCGACCTCGCATCCGCCCGCGCGTCGATGTACAACGACAACGCGTTCAAGATCGGATTCTTCGGCGCGAACTGTTCGTCGGGAAGATACGCTACCAAAGTCCCGGAGCGCTGGACCGGAAACTGGGAAGACAACCTGCGGCTCGCGCAGATGATGGACGACGCCGGCATGGACTTTCTCCTGCCGATCGGCCGATGGAAAGGCTACGGCGGCGAGACCGACTATCAGGGCACGACGTACGAGACGATCACTTGGGCCGCCGGCTTGCTCGCGGCGACCAAACGGATGACGATCTTCGGCACCGTCCACGCGCCGCTGTTTCATCCGCTCATCGCGGCCAAACAGATGGTGACCGCCGATCACGCCGGTCGCGGCCGCTTCGGCTTGAACGTCGTCTGCGGCTGGAACGAGGACGAATTCGAAATGTTCGGCGTGAAGCCGGGCGATCACGAAGCGCGCTATCGCCAAGGCCAAGAATGGCTCGACGCCATCAAAATGATTTGGGAGCGCGACGACTTCGACTTCAAAGGCGAGTTCTTCGATATGAAGGGCGTGCGCGAGAAGCCGAAGCCGTACGGCGGGACGCGTCCGCTCATCATGAATGCCGGCTCGTCGAAGGAAGGTCGCGCCTTTGCGCTGCGCAACTGCGACGCCTGGTTCACGAGCGTCCGGCTGCCGTCGTACGAGCAAGCCGACATCGCGAACGCCAAGCAAGTCATCGAGGACGCAAAAGCCGAAGGGCGGCGCAACGGTCACGAGATCGGCGCGTATACCGTCGGCGTCGTCGTCTGCCGTCCGACTCGCAAAGAAGCGCTCGAGTATCATCGCTACGTCACCGAGGAGAACGTCGACTGGGGCGCCGTCGACAAGATGCTCGAGGGCAAGGGGTTGTTGGACCGGCCGCCCGACGAAGTCGCCCGCTTTCGCAAGGACTACGCGAACGGTAAAGGCGGGCTGCCGTTTTTCGGGACGCCGGACGACGTGGCCGAAGGTTTTGCCGGGGTTTACGCCGCGGGTTTCAATGGGATCGGAATCTCGCTCGTCAACTACGCCGAGGAATTTCCATATTTCCGCGACGAGGTGCTCCCGCGGCTGGAAAAACGCGGGTTGAGGAAACCGGTCGCCTAGGACCTTGTCGAATAGATGATCTCTTGCGCCGGGAAGTTACGGCGCAGTACGTTGTATTTGGCCGCCGCATCGATCAGCGGCTGCAGCAAATTCGGGGTGAGCGACGTCCCGGCGACGGCGCGCGGCATGTTCTGCACGACCACCAGCGGGATACCGGAGAACTCGGAGAGCATGGCAGCCGTCTCGGCGCGATGGGTATTCGTGTAGGCTGCGGTCTCGCGGACGACGCGTGCAAACGTGGCGACGATATCCGGATGCCTGCCGGCCCAATCGTTCGTCGTGAACCATGCCGAGACGAAATACTGCGGCGCGATCGAGGGATAGGTGTTCGCCAGAATCCGTACTTTGCCGGTCGCGAGCGCCGCGTCGACTTGCGGATGGATCGTGTTCGCCGCGTCGACGCGGTGCTGCTCGATCGCAGCACCGTCTTCCGTTTGCGGCATCTCCAAGAATCGCAGGGTCTTGGAGTCTCCGCCGTTCTTGTCGATCCATGACATCGCCGCGATCTGATCGACCGCTCCGAGAGCGGCGACGGCGAGCGTCTTGCCGTTGAGATCGCGAGCCGACTGAATCGACGAATCCTTCGCGACGATGAGCAGACCGTACGGCGTCGCGCTTTGCGAGAGCCCGCCCGGAGCGATCAACGTGAACGGGACGCCACGTTCGTGTGCATTGAGCAGCGCGACCAGGCTCGATTTCCCGATGTCGTAGCTCCCGCCCGCAACGCCCGCGGCGATCGCAGCGCCGCCGTTGCTCTGCTCGAGCTGCACGTCGAGCCCGGCGGCGCGAAAGCGGCCCGTGCGCAACGCGTAGAGGACCGGTGTCACCTGATCGTCGGGAGTCGAAGCGACGCGGACCGTGACGAGCCCGGGCCCCTGCGCAAGAACGGTGTGCGCCGGAACGACGCACACCGCTGCAAGCACGAGGTAACGAAGGAGCCTACGCACTAACCGTTTGCGGTACTTTCAAACGGCTGCCGAAGAACTTCTTGGCGTTGTCTTCGAAGATCATCTTCTTCTCGGCCGACGAGAGCGACGCAATGCTCTCGATGACCGGCTTGAGATCATCGTATTGACGGTTCGTCTTCGGATCGACGCCGGAGCCGCTTCCCGGAAGCTCCGTGCCGAAGAGGCACCGGTCGGCGCCGACTAGGCCGAAAAGCAGCTCGAGCGACGGCTTGTAGTGAATGCACGTGTCGAAGAAAAAGCGCTTCAGCGTCTCTTCGAAGAGTTCGCTCCTCACGGATTTGCCCGTGAGCTTCGCGCCGGCTTCCGAACCTTTCTCTTGGAACGAAAAGCCGGACTTGCCGAGATCCTTCTTCATCTGCATGACGCGATTGCTCTGCCAGCGGCCGACCTGATACGGTATCGAACCGCCGCCGTGGCTGACCATGATCCTCAGGCTCGGGAAGCGGCCAAAGACATCCGAGCGAGCGATGGAGGTAATTGCCAGACTCTCTTCGGTGATGAAGTGCTCGTCGTACGTCTCGCGGCCTTGGCATCCGCCGCTGTGAATGTGGATCGCAAGATCCATCGCGACGCACTTCTGGTACAAGGGATACCAATAGGGATCCGCAAGCGTCGGCGTCTGCTCGAGACCCTCACCCGGATCGGGATTGAGGAGGATGCCGATGAAACCGAGCTTGTCGATGCAATAGTCGATCTCGTCGAAGACGACTTCGATCGGGTGGCCGTGGGATTGCGGGAGCGCCGCGACGCCGCGAAAGCGGTTCGGATGGAACGCAATCGTCCGCGCGATCAGCTCATTGTTCGAGCGTGCCCATAATTTTGAATCGTTCAACCGGCCGTGATGGATCTGCTGGAACGGCCGGAGCGAAAGACACTGGATGTCGGTTCCGACTTGGTCCATCAAGGCAACGTTCGAATCCGCGGATTTCTTCAGCTCGTCGTCTTTGATCTCAGCCAGCGCGGCGCCGTGTTGACCTCCGGAGACGACTAAGAGGCTCCGGTATGCGTACAGCGTCGGCGGGGCGACGAGATGAGCGTGGGAATCAATAATCATGCCGGGCAGACTACGCCAGCCGCCTACCGTATCCTAGCGGCAAGAGTTCCGCCGCGGGACTCAAAAGCTGCCGAAGAGGAGGTTCGCATGGTCTCACGCGCCGGCTTTCTCGCCGCTATTCCGATGCTTGCCGCAACGACCGGCCGGGCCCTCGCGCAGTCGAACGCCGCCCTGCGTATCGGCGCGCTGCCGACCGACGGCTTTGCCGAGGCCTACTACGCCGCCGACATGGGGTTCTTCACCAAGGCCGGCATCAACGCGGACATCTCGTCGTTTCATAACGGCGGAGAGATTTCGGCGGCGATCGTCGGCGGTTCGCTCGACGTCGGCGTCTCGAGCCCGATCAGCTTAGCGAACGCGTACTTGCGCGGGATCCCGCTCGTCTACATCGCGGCCGGAAACCTCTACAACTCGGCCGCGCCGACGATCGGATTCTGCGTCGCCAAAGACAGCCCGCTCCGGACCGCCAAGGAGTTCGAGGGCAAGACGATCAGCGTCAACGGTTACAAGGACCCGACCCACCTCTCGATCCTGGCGTGGCTGGCTAAAAACGGCGCCGACGCCGCCAAAGTGAACGTCACCGAGGTCCCCGCGCCGGAAACCGGGCAAGCGCTCGCGCGCGGGACGATCGTCGGAGCGGTGATCCCGGAGCCGTTCATGTCGGCGGCGATCTCCGGCGGCTTTGCCAGATTGTTCGCCAAGTGCTTCGATGCAATCGGCAACGGGATCATGCTCGGCGGCTGGTTCGCGACGGCCGATTGGGTCAAGAAGAATCCGGATCTGGCGAAGCGCTTCGTCGGAGTCATTTATGAAACCGCACGCTGGGCGAACGCGAACCGCGAGCAGTCCGGGCTCATTCTCCAGAAGTATTCGCGCATCACCGATGCAACGCTGCATTCGATGACGCGGGTTGCGTATGCAACGTCGCTTGCGCCCGCGATGATCAATCCGACGTTGCAACTTGCCGCCGCGTATAAGTTCACCGATCGGGTCGTCGCCGGCTCCGATGTGATCGCGAGGATTTGATGGTCAGTGCGAAGCCGTTTTTCCGGGCCGATCATGTCGGCAGCTTGCTGCGGCCACCGGAGCTGCTCTCAGCCCGTGAGCGCTTCACCAAGGGCGAGATCGACGCGGCCGATCTGCGCGCCGTCGAAGACGCGGCGATCAGCGACGCCGTCGCGCTACAGGAAGAGACCGGGCTCCAAATCGTCACCGACGGCGAATTGCGGCGCGAGAACTGGTGGATCGACTTCATCAGCCGGCTTGAAGGCTTGCGCATCGAGGAGGGTCAGAACCCGACGTTCGCGGGGACGCAAGCGCGCTATGTCCCCAAGAACGTCGTCACGCGCGAAAAGCTCCGCTGGCCGGGGCCGATTCTGCGGCGCGATTTCACGTTCGTAGCCGACGTCGCGTCGACGACCGCGAAGATCACGCTGCCGTCGCCGTCGCGCATTCATTTTCACGGTGGGCGCAACGTCGTCTCGCGTGACGCCTATCCGGACATCGACGCGTTTTTCGAGGACGTTGCGTCGGTCTATCGCCGGGAGATCGCGGCGCTCGAAGAGGCCGGATGCCGTTACATTCAGATCGACGATCCGATCCTCGCCTACTTCGTCGATGACAAAATGCGCGATCAGATCGTCACGGAAGGCGATCAGCCCGACGAGCGGCTTGCGCGCTACGTCCGTTTGATCAATGCGTGCATCGCGAAGGCACATCCCCAGACGACGATCGGCGTCCACGTCTGCCGCGGGAATGCGCGTTCCGCGTGGCTGGCCTCAGGCGGTTACGACCGCATCGCCGAGACGGTGCTGGGAGGCCTCGACGTCGATCATTTTCTGCTCGAGTACGATGACGAGCGCTCGGGTGACTTCCGGCCGTTGCGTTTCGTCCCTCGCGGCAAGCGCGTCGTCCTCGGATTGGTGACGACCAAGCGCGGAGCGCTTGAAGACCCGGAGGCGCTCTGCCGCCGGGTCGAGGAAGCGACGAAATACGTCGCGCTCGAAGACCTCGCGCTCAGTCCCCAGTGCGGGTTCGCCAGCATCCGCGAGGGCAACTTGATCAGTTCCGAAGAACAGTGGGCGAAGCTGCGCCTCGTCGTGGAGACGGCGAATCGCATCTGGGGAGGCTAACGATGGCGACCATTCAGAAAGCCGGGCCGACGAAGTCGCGGGCGATTCGCGAGCGGCTCAAGCATCCCGTCGTCGATGCCGACGGGCACGCGATCGAGTTCGGTCCGCTCTTCTTCGATTACATGAAGCAAGTCGCGGGGCCGAATACGCTCAAACGGTTCATGCACAAGCTCGAGGCGACGGGCTGGGACGTTCTCTCGCCGCAAGAACGGATTCGACGCCGCGTCACGCGCCCGAGCGCCTGGACCTTCCCGGCGAAGAACACGCTCGACCGCGCGACCGCGCTCGTCCCGAACCTACGGCGCGCGCGGATGGACGATTTCGGCCTCGATTACTCGCTCGTCTATTCGACGGTCGCGCTCGGCTTGACGCGCGAAGAGGACGAAGAGCTGCGCCGCGCTTCGTGCCGGACGCTAAACGCGATGTTCGCCGACCTCTACCGCGAGCACGCCGACCGGATGGCGCCGGTCGCCTCGATCCCGGCGCACACGCCCCAAGAAGCGATCGAAGAACTCGAATACGCGGTCAAGAGCCTCGGCTACAAAGCGGTGATGATCACCTCGAACGTGCGGCGTCCAGTCCCATTTGTGGCGGAGTCGAACCCTGAGCTCGCGCGCTTCGCGTCATGGATGGACACGCTCTGCATGGAGAGCCCATACGATTACGATCCGCTCTGGGCGAAATGCGTCGAACTCAAAGTCGCGGTTACGTCACACTCCCCAAGCGTCGGCTGGGGCAGCCGCTGCACGACGCATCATTACATCCACAACCATGTCGGCAGCTTCGCCGCGGCCGGCGAGGCATTCGCGAAGGCGCTCGTCTTAAGCGGCGTGACGAAGCGCTTCCCCACGCTCAACTTCGCCTTCCTCGAAGGCGGCGTCGCGTGGGCTACCGAGCTCTACAGCGGGCTCGTCGGTCATTGCAGCAAGCGTAATCCGACGGTGATTGGGAACTACGACCCGCGCAACGTCGACCTCCAGCTCCTCGCCGATCTCCTAGCGGAGTACGGTCAGGATCTCGTCAAGGGCCGGCCTGATCCGCGCGACCCCGATCTGATCCGCTCGCCGAACGGCTGGCACCAGTTCGAGGACAACTTGATCAACCACGAGCTCGACGCGCTCGAGATCAAGAAGGCCGAGGATCTGCGCGAACTCTTCGAGCCGCGCTTCTACTTCGGATGCGAGGCCGACGACCCGCTCGTCTCGGTCGGTTTCGACCGCCGTCTCAATCCCTTCGGAGCGAAGCTGAAGGCGATGTTCAGCTCCGACATCGGCCACTGGGACGTCCCGGACATGACCGAAGTCCTCGAAGAAGCCTACGAGCTCGTCGAGCGCGAGCTCCTCGATGAGAACGACTTCAAGGAGTTCGTCTTCACCAATCCGGTGATGCTCCACGCCGGGATGAACCCCGACTTCTTCAAAGGCACGGTCGTTGAACATGAAGTTGCAACGTTGCTCGCGTCGGATCGGAGACCGAATCCGGCGCCTTAACCCAACTTCGGGCGCCGGATTCGGTCTCCGATCCGGCGCCTGCCTCGCAGCGCTCTTTCTTGCCCTCCTCCCGATGCAGGCCAGAAGCGCTGATCCATACGAGATTGACGCAATCATCTCCCTAACGGGCCAGGTTGCGTTCATCGGTCAATCGGCCGCGCAGACGCTGCACGTCGTCGAAGAGCAGGTCAACAAGTCCGGCGGGATCCAAGGACGACCGCTGCGGATCGTCATCACCGACGACCAATCGACGCCTCAACTCGGCGTTCAGCTCGCAAATATCGCCATCGCGAAAAAGGTCGCCGTGATCCTCGGGCCGTCGCTGACGGGTGTCTGCAGCGCGGTCCTGCCGTTGCTGAAAGACGGTCCGTTCGGCTATTGTTTCTCGCCGGGGATTCATCCGACGAGCGGCTACGTCTTCAGCGCCGAGGTCTCGACGGGTGATCTCGTCGCCGCGGGGATCCGCTACTTCCGCTTGCGCGGATGGACGCGGCTCGCCATCATCATTGCGACCGATGCGTCGGGACAGGACGTGGATCACGGGATCGACGTCGCGCTCGCGGCACCCGAGAACAAAGTCATGAACGTGGTCGCGCACGAGCACTTCAATCCGACGGACCTAAGCGTCGCGGCGCAAATGGCTCGGATCAAGGCAGCGAATCCACAGGTCCTCATCACGTGGGGGACCGGGACCCCGGAGGGGACGCTCCTGCGCGGGGTCTCGGATGCGGCGCTCGACGTCCCGGTCTTCACTTCGGCCGCAAACCTGACGTACGCGCAGATGAAAGCCTACGCGGGGTTCCTCCCCAAACAGCTCCTGTTCCCGGGCTTCCCCTTCATGGCGCCTGATCAACTCCCGCGCGGCCCGGTCAAAGCCAAGGTCGCCGCGTTCCTAAGCGCGTTCAAAGCGGCGGGGATCAACCCCGATAACGGTCAGGGGATCGCATGGGATCCCGCTTTCATCGTGATCGATGCGCTCAGGAAACTGGGCCCCGGCGCAACCCCGGCGCAGATCAGGGACTACGTTGCGAACCTGCGCGGCTGGTCGGGGATTGGCGGGACATACGACTTCCGCTCCGTGCCCCAGCGCGGAATCGACATCAACAACGTCGTGATCGTGCGCTGGGATCAGGACAAAGGGACTTGGGTCGGCGTCAGCAAGCCGGGAGGCTATCCGCCCTAATAGGGTTCACGCGATTCATCCGGATTCGTCAAA
>Ga0209415_10000719_pt1 | contig 61937 bp, 57 predicted proteins | sample PeaSoiSIISIP2007_FD_187696 | JGI IMG/M metagenome (GOLD analysis project Ga0209415, IMG submission 187696) | Peat soil microbial communities from Weissenstadt, Germany - SII-SIP-2007 (SPAdes) (version 2) | ecosystem: Environmental > Terrestrial > Soil > Wetlands > Peat | place: Germany...
GCCCACGGTCACCGTGCTCGTAAAGGGGGCCGAGCTGGCCGACACCGTCGCGGTGATGCTCTGGCTGGCCGCGGTGACATCCAGTTCTGCAGAACCGTCTGCGCTTGACGAGGTGGGGACCGTGCACAAGCTGTCGGAATACTCGGTCACCACGACACTGAACGGATTCGACGACGGCGAAACGGTGCCGGTGGCCACGGTGGCGCTGGTGAAGCTCGCGTCACCACTCGAGTCCTCCGCCACACAGCCATCAAGCGAGTCCGAGAATGAAGCACCCGCGGGCAAGCCCGTGGCACCAAGTGACACGTAATCACCCGTGCCTCCCCCGCCCGACCATGAAACGCTGTAGACCGCAGTGCTGTTGTACGGAGCGGGATCGGGCACCTGAGTTGAAACGACGACGGAGGTGGCCGCGGCGGCAACACCCATGTTGAGGAGCGGTGAAGCAAACGCCGCCATCACCAGCAGGGGTAATGCGACTCGTAGATTGCGCTTCATTACTATTCACCTCTCCTTGAATTCGCGGATACTTCAATGACGATTACTGCGACGTTTGAGACGTACTGCGATTGACGGCGAGAGCACCACAACCGGGTTTGGTCACTGCAACGACGTATCCGTTGCCGGCGTTCCGTGGAATGGTCGCCATGCGCGAAGCCAGTGATAGGGGCGACGCGGCGACGATTGATTGAACACCGGTCGCATGCAAGTGAATACGATTTGGGAGATTCAGATCGGACCGGCGTCGACGCTCAAGATCGAATATGAGCTCTGCGAGGTTGGACTCGAGGACCTCCGCGACCGCCGACATGATGTTCCTCCGTCAGCCCTCGCGAGAACCCTGAAGCCCGAAGATTCTGGGGTGTCGAAATAACGGAGGACGCTAAGGAAAATCAACATCCTGTCAAATTCGGCGAATCGTTCGCGGTGGCATGCCGTGAATGCGCGGCGGTCATGTTCAGAATCGTCGCCTGACGTCGTTCGTTCTCTGAGCTAGAGCCACTGTATTTTTGTCGTGGACCGGCGACTAATGCGATCTAAGGCGCCCTAGACAATTGGTCCGACAGTTACGGCACGAATGAGCAACCACACTGTTGCGCGAGACCGGGCGCCCACGTTACAACGGCGAACCCTTCGTGGCACGAGAGCGACGGCGGCGAATTGAAGCAAGTCGTCGTCGTGCCAGTCACTCGGCGCGAAGTTACATTTGTTCGACTAATCGGCAGACTGCAGAAGATGGCCGTTAGGTGACGATGGGAACCTAGCAAGGATCGGACGCCCATCGCCGTTCTTCGGTCGTCGACTCCCGAGTCGCCGCCACGTCGGCACCGTCGAGACAGACCGTACGACCAGTCCGCGACCCGAACGACCCTGCATCAATCATCGTTCGAACCCGACACCTGGTGCATCGTGGAACGACGCCTCACCGGTTAGTACAGTCGGCACGGTGGAGGAATTAGTAAAAGTCAAGGCCGACAATCGCTGGGACGACGACGTTCACTACCGAGGACCCGGGAGCGTGGAAACGACGTTGTGCGGCATGAAAGTTGGCGAGTTCGTCACTCACGGCGAAGCGACCTGCGAAACCTGCCGCCAATTCGCCTCAGGAGCCTTCTAGCAGTCCAAACAGATGCCAAGTCGCGCCAGGAGGTCATTCACTTCGCAGCGCGAGTGCCGTTGGCGTGCGCGCCGCACTCAGACCCGGTAGCACCGCTACCAGATTGATGAATATAAGAGTTCCGATGGCGACAAGGAACACGGTAGGAATCGGCACCGTCGCGTCAGGCACCGCATTGATGTTTTGAGCGAATAGAGTCCAGAGCTCACGACCCGCAATAATGCCGAGAGGCACGCCTAGGACGATTCCCACCACTGCGTTGACCGTGGCCTGCCACGAGATCGCGGCCGTCAGCTGCCGCCTCGTAAAGCCAAACGTCTTCAAGAGGGCTAAGTCCCGCCTTCGCCTACGTACCGACGCGATCAGCGTCAATCCCAATGCAACTATCGCCCCCAGGGCTAGTCCGGCGGCAAGAATGATCGGCGTTGAGCCGATGCTGCGGTAGTTGACGATCTGCGCCGGCTTTACGACGCCGAGGACGTCCACGCCATTGCCCGTCGCATGCGGGTCGCTCGCGAAGATTTTGTTCGCGGCGTTGGCGACCCGCTGCATGTCGGCGCGACCGGCTTTAGCGCTCACCGTGCTTCGCAAGCGGACGAAGACCAGCTCGGGTCCGTTCAGGTTGGGATCGGGGCTCTTCATCGCGTTGGCCATCGCCGGCGGCTGAATACCAAGAGGAACGATGGCCCCGGTGCCCATCGACGTGTGTTCGGCGACGAAGCTTGAGTACCCGACCGCCGGCAGCGTGGCCGTGCCGACAATCATCAGCTTCGTTGGCGGCACGTATATCGGCGCGTCCTCGGCGCTGCCGTAGCTCGCGACGACGCTGTCCCCAATGCGCTTATGAAGCTCGGACATCGTCGCTGCTCCGAGCACAATCTGGTCATTGGCTTCCAGTCCGTGCCCCGAGAGGATCGGCGGAGCAACCTTGGCGTGCAGACCCGTCAGCAGTATCGGGAAGGTCTGACCGTCGATCTCGGCATCGGTGTAATCGACGCCGGACCAGGCGGCGACGTCCCGGTCGTGGCTCAGCAGAGCCAGCGAGGCCGGTGGCATATCGTTCGTGGGGTTGAGTGCGTATGTCCAGTTCCACCCGTAAAGCGAAGGATGCGACACCAGGGTGCTGAGGCCGCTGGCGAACGTGACCGTCGCCACCACCAAAGCGACCGCGAGCACGGTTCCCGCCAGCACCGAGCGCACCGGCACCGCGGTGCGACCACGACCTGGCTCGAGAGCGAAGTGCACCCCTATCACGCCGGCGACTGGCAGTCCTGTCACCTGAGCGCTTCGAACGATGCCCGAGCGGCGCGAGGCAAACGCGCTGCGCGCGCTCTTTCGATGGGGCGCGCTGCGAACTGAAACCACGACCGCGGCGACACTCAGACCGGCCACCAGAACGGCCAGGCCGATACCCAGCACGGTCCAATCCATCGAAACCCCGGGGCCGGGATACACCGAGCGCACCGGGCCAAGGGGCGACAGCGGCGAAAGGGCGACGGCCACCGCGGTCGCCACGAGCGAGCCGAAAAACACTGACGCAAAGACGCCGACGAGACCGTCAGCGTCACTCATCGTGGGACTGGCGCCAAGTGCCCGTAGGACCTGTCGATCCTCATCCCCCGCGCGCAGCAACCGCGAGATCGCCTGCAGCGCGAGGACCAAGCACGCCAGCGCCGCGATCAGCCCGAATGCGCCGAGCGCGATCGATTCAGGCTTAATGGCGAGCTCCACCTCCGAGGTAACTCGGGACGTGACGTGAAATTCGTAGGTGTAGTGAGGAGGGACAACGTTGACCAGTTCGTTTTCGATCGTGGCCACGTCGATGTCACCACGGTCGAATTGCAGTCCGTAGAGCGCGGGCGTGGCATGGCCGGGCGACTTCGCGATCGCTTCGCGGAGGTACGCGGGAGTCAGAAAGACGAATCCGTACGCGTCGTCGACTCCGTCCCGGACTATCTCCGAGTTGATTTCAGCAATGCCCACGACGGTGGCGCGAACAGTCCAGACGGGTTTCACCTTGGCGGTACCGAAGCCCGGCTCACTCTGCTGGGCATTGGTGTAGAGACCAAGTGGGATGGTCTGGCCTACGCGCACGCCGAAGGTTCGCGCCGCGGTATTGGTCATGACGATCTGGTCAGCCTTGGCTGGATTCGCGCGTCGACCCTGGGAGATGGCGAGCCGATCTTGATCAAGCAGCTCGCCGTCCAAGCTGCCCAAGGCGATGACGTAGCCCAAGGCACTCAATTCGGGCGCGCCGTTAGCACTCAAGGGGACCGTGGTCGGTGCAAGAATCGTGCGGACCCGCTTCACTCCCGGCTGCCGTTCGATTTTGGCGGTGAGCGAAGGTCCCGGGCCACCGTTGGCGGCGGAGCTGTACACGGCCATCGTCAAATTCGAAGGATTCGTGCTTGCGAGAAAGGTCGGGTACGACGACTGCGTTCGCCTCGCCGCGGCGATGGACGCCATACCAACGCCACCAATCAACCCGATGAGCAGCACCACACTTAGGTAGCCGCCCCGCTGGCGCTTCCAAGTGGCTCGGAATCGGTATCCGGCGACACGAAGGACCCCGTCGTTCACCTCATCCCCTTTCGAGCCAACGCCGCTTTTGTAGTTTGGTCCACGAAACAGATCGGGCCAAGACGGTCACACCACCGCTCGGCTCGTGGTACCACCACCGAAGGGAGCCGATCGTCGTGCTTCGTAAAGCGCGTCGCTGATGGAATCACGGCAACGCCAATACCGGGCCCATCGAAAATCACTCGGCACGGAGCACCAACGCCGTCGGCGTGCGCGCGGCAAGACGCCCGGGCAGTGCGGCGACCACGTTGGCGAAAATGAGGGCGCCGACCGCAATGAGGATGGTGGAGAGGACGGGCACCGTCGGATCGGGAACCGCGTTGATGCTCCGAGCGAAAAGTGTCCAAAGCTCCCGCCCAACCTCGATTCCAACCGGCACACCCACCACAACGCCGACGAGCGCCGCAACGCACGCCTGGTATGCGATCGCCGTTGCCAGTTGACGCTGTGTGAAGCCGAGCGCCTTCAGCAGAGCCAAGTCGCGACGCCGCCTGCGGACGGAGGCACCAAGGGTGAGACCGAGAGCCACGATCGCGCCCAGGGCGAGCCCGCCCGCCAGGATGGTTGGCGTTGTACCCATGGATCGAAAGTTGGCGATCTCGAGCGGGCGCAACACCGAAACGATACCGCCGGCACTTCCCGACTCGTTAGGCAGCGCGTTGATCTTCTTCACGATGCCTTCAAGCGTCCGGTAGGCGGCCGCCGGGCTGACGCCAGAACGCACGCGCACGAGAACTGCGTTGGGGCCGGGAATCGAGCTCTGCTGAAGATTGAGCAGGGAGGCGGGAAAATCCCGGGGCGATACCAAGACGCCCGTGCCCATGCCACTGCCCCCCTGGAACGCAGGGAATGTTGCCGTGCCAACGATGACCAGCCGGGTGGGCTTCGTGAGGCCGTTACTGAACGCCACGGTGTCGCCCAACTTCTTGTGAAGTTGACGTAGGTTCGCACCCCCGAGAACGATTTGGTCGTTCGCTTCGAGCTCGTGGCCAGAGAGAACTGGTGGGGCTACCTTCGCGTTCGGCTCTTCCGCCATCGCTCCCTCACGTTGTCCGTCGAGCTTGACGCCGCTGATGAAGTTGACCCCCGACCACTTCGCAACGTCCGCGTCTTCATCGAGCAGCGTCGCGGTCTGAGGTGCCGGCAGGTCTTCCTGACCGGAAAATCCGGAGAGCAGCGCGTAGTTGAAGTTCCAACCATAGAGCGCCGGGTGCGAAACGAGACCGTCGAGGCTGGCTCCAAAGGTGACCGTGCTTACCAGTACTGCCACGGCGAGCACGGCGCCCACCATCGCCGATCGGACGGGCGCCGCGCTCTTCCCCTTCCCCGGATCGAGGGCAAAGCGGACGCCCGTGACGGCCGAGATCGGCAGTCTCGAGTTCGCCGCTGAGCGCAGCAGAAGAGGCTCGCGGCGCAGCCGATCCGCACTCGACGGGGCGATGGCCCGGCGCACTTCGCGGCGAGCAAGCAGGAGGAGAACGAGACCTAAGACAACCAACAGCGTGAGGAATCCCAGCCCGAGGATGGTCCAGTCGAAGTTGACGCCCGTATTTGGGTACACCGGACGGACGGGACCTAGCGGAGCCAAGGGCGACAGACCAACCGCGACCGCGACCGCCAGTAGCGAACCGGCGAGCAGTGCGCCCAGGAGACCCGCTGCGCCGTCTCCGAGCAACATGGCCCTACCCGCTCCCAGGGCCCGTAACGTGTTCGTCTCTTCCGCGCCGACGCGCAGTAGGCGCGCGACCATCAGCCCAGATATCAATAGCAAGGCTAAGCCGGCGACTCCGCCAAAGACACCGAGAGCCAGGGCCTCTGGTTCAATCGATTGCTCGATCGCGGGCACGATGGCCGAGGTAAGCATGACCGGAACGGCGGCGACCTGGGGAAAGATCTTCGCGATCTCGGCCAGCACCCGCCGCGCGTTGCGGTCGCCTCCCTGCACCTTGAGATATGTCTCTGAGGCGTAGGTGCACTGTGACTCGAGGGCCCGAGACAGGGCGGGCGAAAAGATGACAATGGCCGACGCCAGCTTCGACGCATCGCCCTGAACGATCGCCATCGGCGTCACCACTTCGCCCACCATCTTGACGGTGGCAACCAGGTGTGGCGGCGGGACGGGGCCCGATGCCGCCACTTGCGCGTCAGTGTAGAACGGGATTCGAATCACCGAACCGATGTGCAGCCCGAGCGCCTCGGCGGCCTCGACGTCCATGACTGCTTCGTCCATTCGCTTGGGGTTGGCCATTCGACCCGCAACCAAGGTGACGCGGTCCTGGGTTGAGAGCTCCCCGTTTGCGCTGCCGATAAAGGTCGGCGGCGCTTCGGCGGGCTTCAAGTGGTAGTGGATACCCTTGATGTCGTTCAGGTTGATATTGCCGTCAAAAACGAGGGCGGTCGCCTCATGTTCGACGAGGGGCAAACGATCGATCTTCTTAAGCAGCGCGGGGTTATAGCCGTTCTTGAATCCAAGGCTCGGGTCGTCCAAGGCGGTGAAGAGCCCTACGGTCGACGGGTTGGTGCTGGCGAGGTACGTCGCGTACGACGACTCGGTGCGCCGTGCCCCGGCGACGGACGCCAACGCCAAGCCGCCAACGAGCGCAACCAACAGCGCCACGCTGAGATAACCCGTGAACCGACGGGCCAGGCCCGCCCTCAACCGGTACCAGACGACCTGCGCCACCCCGGCCCTCACAAGCGCTTCACACCGACGACGCGACACGTGGCCATGGCCGCCATCATTAGCGGCGGCCAAAACGCGGCCAAGGCGGCCACCCCACCTTCGTGGCTCGTAGTAGTACCAACCCGACCAAAAATTGTCGCGGGTGGTCACCGCCTTCCACGACGGGAACGATTAGCTACGTCGGCGACGAAGGTCGTCGAGCACCGCTCGGGCAGCGCCGACGCCGCACATCCCGTGCACCCCGCCGCCCGGCGACGTCGAGGCCGAGCAGAGGTACAGCCCCGGGGCGCCTGTTCGATAGGGATTCCAGCGCACGGTCGGTCGGAAGATCGTTTGGCGTAGAGTACCTGCGCCGCCGTTGATATCGCCGCCCACGTAGTTCGGGTTTTGACGCTCGCTCTCCTCGGCCGTGATCGTCGAACGAGCGAGCACGAGATCCTTGAAGCCCGGGGCGAAGCGCTCGATCTGGCCCTCGATGAGCGATGTGACGTCGACGGTGGATCCGCTGGGCACGTGGCAGTAGGCCCACAGCGTGGACTGCCCCGCCGGAGCGCGCGTCGCATCGACGAGGCTCGACTGCACGACGAGGCAGAACGGCCGCTCGGGGTGGCGACCGGCGGCGACGTCGGCCTCCGCGGCGGCGACCTCGCCGAAGCTCCCGCCGACGTGCACCGTGGCCGCGCGCCGGCACTCGGGCGCCGTCCACGGCACCGGGCCCGACAGCGCCCAGTCGACCTTGCAGATGCCCGGGCCGTAGCGAAAGCGCGCGATGCCTCGTTGGTAGCGCGCTGGCAACCGCTCGCCCGCCACGGCGACGAGCGTCTCGGGCGAGGTGTCAAAGAGCGTCGCTCGCGCGGGCGGAAGATCGGACAGCTTGGTGATCCATTGGCCGGTGTGAATCGTCCCACCGGCACGGCTAAGAGCTGTCTCGAGGGCCACGATGAGTCGTGCGCTCCCCCCTTCGACGACGGGCCATCCACCCGCGTGCGCGGTCAACGTCAAAAAAATGCCGAAAGCCGCCGTGAGCGGTCTTTCGAGTGGCTGCATCGCGTGCGCGCACACCCCACCGAGGAGGCTCTTTGCTTCCTCGCTCGAGAAACGGCGCACGAGCCGCGCGGCCGACGGCGTGCCGACGCGCGCGAAGTGCGCCATCACGAGTGGTCGTTTGGGCAGCGAGCGTAGCGGAGCGAGCACCGTTGACACGACGGCATCAGAGTTGCGGACGAGCGGCTCCAGCAGGCGCGAGTACGCGCCGCCGTCGCCACCCAGGCCCTTCGCCGTGTCCTCGACCGTGCCCGCGACGATGGCGGCCCGGCCCCCGTCGAGGGGGTGCGCGAAGGCAACCTCGGGCGTGCGCAGCCGCACCCCCAGAGCCTCGAGGTCGAGTTCGCGAAAGAAGGGCGACAGTGGAACCATCGACTGGATAGTCGAACAGACGTCATGCTCGAAGCCCGGCAAGGTGAGCGCTTCGGTCCGACAGCCGCCACCGGCCGTCGCGGCCCCCTCGTAGACCTCGACGCTCAGTCCGGCGCGAGCCAATACGAGCGCTGCCGCGAGGCCGTTCGGTCCCGAGCCCACGATGGCGACGTCGAGACCCCCGGCACGCCCACTCAAAGTTCCAGCACCAGCGACTGCGCGGCGACGGTGACCTGCGGGGGCGGCGTAAAGCGCTGGCCGATCGCATCGAGCGCCTCGTCAGTGCGGTCGGGTCGGTGGTGGAAGAGCACGACCTGTTTTGCGCCGCAGCGTCGCCCGAGCTCGACGGCGTACTCCCCCGCCGCGTGCCCCAGCCAGGCCTCTCGTTCGAGTTCCTCGATGACGAGTTGCGCGTCGTGGACCAGCACGTCGGCGTCGTGCGCGAGCTCGACGGCCGCGGGATGGTACTCGCCCAAGCCGTCGGGCCCGGGCCCGAGCAGCGTGGGACAGTGGTCGGACAGGTAGGCGAGCACCGTATGGCCGTCACTCACGCGGTAGCCGAAGGTGCGTCCGCCCTTGTGGGGGATCTCCTGCGTCACCACGGTGAAGCCGCCGAACTCACGCTCTCCCGGCACGACGTCGTTGAAGGTCCAGCTGCCGCGCAGCTCGTCCGGTCGAACGGGAAAGTGAGGAGGCGACATGCCACGCGCAATCGTTTCGACGGCGCTCGCGCCGTCAGGCTGTTCAGGCAGAAAGAGGTCGACGCGGGAGTCATCGCGATCGGCGGCACTAAAGAACGGCAGTCCGTGGAGGTGATCCCAGTGCAGGTGGCCGAGGAGAATGGTTCCTCGGAAAGCTTCGCCCCCGCAGAGCTCGCTTGCTCGCCGAATACCCGTCCCGGCATCGAGGATCAGCGTCGGTGCGGCGTCGCCGTCGCGCGTGATGGCGACACTCGATGTGTGCCCCCCGTAGCGAACAAACTCGATGCCGGGCGCCGGCGTTGAGCCACGAACGCCCAGGAAGTGAACCCGCACGCAGTCAGTCCGTGCTCGTGTCTTCGCGGCGGTGTCCGGTCGACAGCTCCTCCAGCGCGGCACGATCGAGGGCCTCGGCGGGCACTGAGGCAACCCGCGCCGGGGTCACCGCGATGATCGTGGACGTGCGAAGTCCCCCTTCTAAGTGTGCTCGCTCGCCGAGGAGCGCCCCCGGCCCGTACTCGGCCACTCGATTCCCGTCCACCTCCACGCGCAGGACACCGTCGAGGATCAGATAGACGTCGGTGCCCTTCTCCCCTTGGCGCACCACACTGGTGCCCGGGTCGATTTTCATGATCTTAGGTTTAGCGGAACCGGACATGAGTTGTCGTGATAGCGAGCGCTCGAGCGCCGTTTCGACGACCGTTACGAAAGCCTCGGACTCCTGCTCACCCCAGGGAGTGTGCTTGCCGAAGGACTTGCGGTACCAGTCGTTGAAGTCGATGAGTCCCGACTTGGCGACGAGTTGACCGTCGTCGTCGTACACCCAGTGGCGTGGGAACCGGCTCGCGCCGCTCAGCTCGCACTCGGCCTGGCCATCGGCGTGCAAGGTCATCGAGAGCGTCGTCCAGGCGAGCGGGGCTTGCCACTGGATGAATGGGGCCCGGCGCACGGTGCGCGGCGCCGGCATTCCGGTGCGACCGCCGGACGTCTGGCTGAAGCGCACGAAGCCGTCGCCGTATTCGGGCGGGCGCTGGATGTCCGGCAGGGCGACCGCTTGAAAGACGTGGCTCAGCGAGCCGAGCCGCACCGTGGTGCTGCCGATCATGCCGCCACCGGAGTACGCCGCGTTGACGATTTTGCCCGAACGATCCACCTCGATCCACGCGGCAAGGCGATTTGCGAAGCGGAACCGGTCGGCCGCGCGCAATTCGGCGAGGTCGCCGAGTTCATCGGGGGGTGGCGCATCGTAGTGAGCCATCCCCACTTCGAAGGGCACACGCGTCGTGCCCTCGACGGCCTCGGAAGGAATCCACGACAGTGACGTAATCGAGTTAGTGATTTTCATGAGGCCATCATCTGGTCGCAGCCAGCCCTCGCAAAGGATGGTGCCCTTCTAAGCGTGGGTGATCCTGGCACCCCCCCACGCCGGGTGGCTGCATCCTTTTATCGGTTGGCGCAGCGTGGGAGAAATGTTTCCGTGAGTGACGCCGACCAAGGGCCCGCGGGGACCATCAAGGTCTTCCTGGCGGACGACAACCTCATCGTGCGCGAGGGCGTGCGCGCCCTCATCTCTCGCCACCCTGACCTCGTGGTGGTCGGCGTCGCCGAGGACTACGAGGGAACAGTGTCGGGCGCGGCCGCTACCGAGCCTCACGTCCTCGTGACTGACATTCGCATGCCGCCGTCGTTTAACCGCGAGGGCATCGACGCCGCGAAGGAGGTGCGCAAGCGTCACCCCGGCACCGGCGTCGTCGTGCTGTCCCAGTACGACGACCCCGAGTACGCCGTCACCCTGCTCGCCGAAGGGTCGGCCGGTTACGGCTATCTCCTGAAGGACCACCTGGCCGAGGGCAACCAGTTGATCGAAGCGATCCGGGCCGTCGCGACCGGGGGAACGGCCCTCGACCCGGCGATCGTCGAGGCGCTGGTGCGCCCGGTGACCTCGAGCGGGGAGCTCACCGAATCCGAGGAGTCGCTCCTCGCGCTCGTTGCCGAAGGCAAGCCGATCAAGGCCATCGCGGCGTCGCGCCGGCTGCCGCCCGAAGCCGTCGACGCCGAGGTGGAGGCCGTCTTTCTCAAGCTGGCTCAGGGCGTGAGCGCGGGCAACCAGGGTGCGCTGCACCGACTGCGACTCCTGCACATGGCGATCGTCGACCGCGAAGAGCAAGGAGAGACGCTGTCCAGGCTCCTGCCCGGCGGCATCGCGGAAAAGGTTCGCCTGGAGGGCCGGCGCATCGGCGAAACTGAGCGGATGGAGGTGACGGTCCTGATGAGTGACATCCGCTCGTACTCGGCGATCGCCGAGCACGCCGATCCCAGCCAGCTGGCCGGTCAGCTGAACACGCATCGCGCGGCAATGAACGGCGCCATCCTGGGCGAGGGGGGCACGGTCATGCAGTTCGTGGGCGACGCCGTGATGGCCGTCTTTGGCGCGCCCGTCTCCCAGGCCGACCACGCGGACCGGGCCGTCGCCGCCGCGAGCGACATGCACGCCCGCCAGGCCGAGATCAACGAGCGCTGGAGCCTTGAGGGACTACCGGTGTTCGGGCTCGGACTCGGCCTGTCGACCGGTGAGGTCGCGGCCGCCCTGCTCGGCTCGGAGGAACGCCTGGAGTACACGCTGGTAGGCGACACCGTGAATCTCTCCCAGCGACTCCAGCAGTTCGCCGACGCCGGCGAAACGGTGCTCTCTGAGGCCACGTACCTAAAGCTGTCCGAGCCCGTCGCCATCGTCGCGCTCGACGCGCAGCTGGTGAAGGGGCGCGAGACGCCCGTGCTCGCGTTCAAGATCGTCGCGACCGACAGTTCGTCGGCGCCGACGGCGCCCGGGACCACCTTCGATTCTTCAATGAGCCTGACCAGTGAAAGAGAGAGACCATGACCACGGCCACGAGTTCCACCAGAGACCAGCGCGGGGACGCCGAGGCGCTCGTTCTCGAAGTCCGCGGCGTGCGCAAGACCTTCGAAGCTGAGATCGCTCCGGTGCGAGCCCTGCGGGGAGTCGATCTCACGGTTGAGCGCGGCACGTTCGTCGCGCTGATGGGGCCGTCGGGCTGCGGCAAGTCGACACTGCTCAATCTCATCGCGGGCCTCGAAGAGGCCGACGAGGGAACGATTCTCGTGGCTGGCGAGTCGCTCTCGGTCGGCACCGAGGACGATCACGCCCTCATTCGACGGCGCCACATCGGCATCGTCTTTCAGTTCTTCAACTTGCTCGAGGGCATGACCGTCCTCGAGAACGTGGCGCTGCCGGCCATCATCGCCGGGCGAAACCGCAAGGCCGCCGAGACCCGGGCCCGCGACCTCTTGGACCTTCTCGGCATCGGCGACAAGGCCTCAGTGATGCCCGGCGTCCTCTCGGGTGGTCAGCGCCAGCGTCTCGCGATAGCTCGAGCGCTGGCCAACGAGCCGACGCTCCTGCTCGCCGACGAGCCGACGGGGGCGCTCGACTCCGCGGGCGGCCAGGAAGTGATCGAACTGCTGAGCCGGTTGCACAACGCTGGACAGACCATCATCTTGGTTACCCACGATGCCAACGTGGCCGCCGCCGCGGACACGGTGCTACTGATGCGCGACGGACGAATCCTCGGTCCGGCAGACGATGAGGTCGAGATCGACGTCACGGTAATTGGAACGCTCTGAGCAAGGACGAATTGACCGTGGTCGAGCTTGACGACACTCCGCTAATGGCATCGCCGCTCAGGCAGTCGCCGGCGCGCTGGGCGGGCCTCGTAGCTCTTGCGGCCGCGGCGCTCGTCGTCGTGTCGTTCGCGGTAACGCCTCACGTGGGTCACCTCGCCCTCTGGATCAGCTGCGACGTGGTCATCGTCTGCTGGGCGGCCGCGGCCGTGGCAACGCTACGCGCGGCACCCCGGCTCGCCAGCCTCATCTCGATCGGGGCTTTCGCGGCAGCGCTCGCCGCCGCTTCGGCCCGACTCGCCGACGCCCACCGCAGCGGCGTCCACCACCCCGCTCAGATTGTCGCCACGTTGGCGGCGCCCCTCGCGATGGCCGTATCGGTCCAGGTGCTGCTATCGCTGCCCGAGGGCGTGTTGGGTGCTCGGTATCGAAGGATGACGGCGGCGTGGTGGTACGGCGTCGCGCTCGTCGTGGGGGCCTACCTCGCCACCACCACGCACGTGTTCGCTCCCTGGCCCGTCGTGGTGGGCTGGACGCTTGCCGTCGCGACGACGATGCCCGGACTCTACGCGCGCTACGCCGACGCCTCCGCGGCTGGACGTCAGCGTCTGCAGTCGCTCGCCGTCGCGACCGTCCTCGTACTCATCGTCGCCATCGTCACCGAGACGCTGCACCTGCTCCTGGCCTGGCCCTCGCAGGTGCCGGTGACGTTGCTCGCCGCCACCGCCCTGCTGCCACTCGGACTCGTCGCGGGCAACGCGCGCTGGGCGACGAACGCCGACCGGCTCCTCGTGCACCTCTTGACTGTGCTCGGCCTGGTGGTCGTCGTGGCGGCGTGCTATCTGATAGCGCTGCGCGGTCTGGGTCGAACGCCGAAGAGCGCCTCGGAGCGCGACATTCTCTGGTGCTCACTAGGCGGAGCGGCCGTCGCCGCGGTCGTGTACCTGGGATTGCGCCGCCGCTTCGCCGCCATGGCGACGGGCTTCACCTACGGCGCACGCGAAGCGCCCGACGAGGTCGTGCGCACGTTCGGCACTCGCTTGACCCGCGCCATTCCGATGGACGAGCTGTTGCTGCAGCTGGTCGAATCGCTTCGCAAGACGTTGGCTCTCACGTCCGCCGAGATCTACACCGGCACCGGCGAGGTCCTCGAGCTCGCCGTCTCCGTGCCCGACCTCGGGTCGCGATCGCTGAAGGTCTCGGGCGACGAGCGCGCCGTGATCGCGCGCGCCGGGGTCTCGGGCAACGCCTGGGCTTCGGTGTGGATCCCCTCGATCTCACTCGACCGCTCACCGGGGCCCCTTCGCGTGGCGCCGATCAGTCATGCCGGGGAGCTGCTCGGTGTGATTGTCATTTCGCGTGCCGAGGGTGCCGTCACCTTCAAGGAAGAGGACGACCGCGTCCTGACCGAGCTCGCCCGCCAGGTCGGCCTCGCCATGCACAACGCCCAGTTGGATACCGCCCTTCAGAGCTCGCTCGACGAGCTTCGCCGCCAGGCCGACGAGTTGCGCGCCTCGAGGGCTCGCGTCGTGGCGAGCGGCGACGCCGAGCGCCGCCGAGTCGAGCGCAACCTGCACGACGGCGCCCAGCAGCACCTGGTGGCCCTCGCGATCAACCTGCGCCTTGCGAAGGACACCGTCCTCGAGGACCCCACGGCCGCCGTTGAGATGCTCGACGAGCTTGGCGAGGCGGTTCAGGAGACCATCAAGGAGCTGCGCGAACTCGCCCACGGCATCTACCCGCCGCTGCTCGTCGACAGCGGGCTCACCGAAGCGCTGCGCGCAGTCGCCAACCGCAGCCCCCTGAAGGTGGAGCTCGTGACCGAAGGGATCGGCCGCTACGGACGCGACATCGAGGCGGCCATCTACTTCTGCTGTCTCGAAGCGCTGCAAAACGCGGGCAAGCACGCCCCCGACTCGCAGGTGACGGTGCGGATCTGGGAGGAGTCCGGCGGGCTGCTCTTCGAGGTGAGTGACAACGGACCGGGCTTTGACGTGGTGAAGGCGAAGCAGGGACACGGCTACGTCAACATGGCGGACCGTCTCGGCGCTATCGGCGGCGCCGTTCGCTGGGAGTCCCAACTCGGTCGCGGCACCACGATTCGCGGTTCGGTGCCGCTCAGCTAGTTCGGGTAGCTCGCGAAGCCCTCTCTGTCGCGCTCGTCCCAGAGGCGGCGAATCGTCTTCGCGTCAAGCTGCTCCTTGTGCACGTAAGCCCTTGCCCCACTCGTGGCCGCCTCTGGCGGGAGATCGCCCACACCGTAGGTCGAACAGAGAATGACGACGGTGTCGGGCAGCTCGTCCATGATCTTTCGGGTCGCCTCAATGCCGCCCATCTCGGGCATGTTGATATCCATGAGCACGAGATCCGGGTGGAGCTCGTTCGCGATTGTTAGCGCCTCGACTCCGTTCTCCGCCTCGCCTACGAGCTCAAAACCCTCGGTACGGCGTAGCACCGCGCGCGCGGCCAGGCGAAAGGGCGCCTGGTCGTCCACGACGAGTACGGAGAACGGGGGGTTCGCCACAGATTCATTATCCCACGGCGTTTCTCAGATTTACGGGGAGGTGCCACCTCATCGGGGGTGGGGCTAGCCTCCCGGCTGAGCGCTCAGGTACACCAGGACCGCCTTCACGCGGCGGTTGAGGTTCTGCTCTTCGGTGAGCCCGAGTTTGGAGAAAATTGCGTTCGAATGTTTTTCCACGGCCCGCTCCGAGACGTTGAGGCTCTTCGCGATCGCCGCGTTGGACTTGCCCTGAGCCATCTCGCTCAGAATCTCGGCCTCGCGCGGGGTCAGCCATTCGAGGTCGGACTTGTGGTGGCGTGTGCGAGCCTGGACCAGCATGTCCACCACGTAGGGATCGATGACCGAGCCGCCCGCCGCTACCGTGCGAATGGCGTGATTCAACTCATCCGCCCCGGCAACGCGTTCCTTCAGCAGGTAGGCCCGGCCGGCGGAACCCTCCCCGAGCAGCGCCAGGGCGTAGGCGGGGGCCGTGTACTGGCTCAGCACGACGACTCCAATGTCCGGGCGATTGTCGCGCAGCCACGACGCGGCCTGGATCCCTTCGTCGGTACCCGAAGGCGGCATGCGGATGTCCGTGACGACGACGCCGGGTTCGTGCTCCGCCACCAGCGCGAGCAGACTGGGCAGGTCTGACGCCACGCCAACGACCTCCATCTCGTCGTCGGCTTCGATCAATCGGGAGATCCCTTCGCGCAGCAGCGTGTTGTCCTCAGCGAGCACTACCCGAATCGTTGGCACAAGTAGGTAAGCGTACCATCGCTCCATTGGCCGGCGATCGGCCTGATCTTCGCAACGCCCCGCGTACGCACTCGAGCGAACCTCGCGAACTACGTGTCCCGCCGCATGGCGCTCGGTCGGTGTATCGAGATGCCGCGATGCCGCTCGGAGACGAGAAGGCGAATTCAGAATGGAACATCGCTCGCCTACTGTGTAACGGTGAAAAGGAAGCTCGCCCTCGTGCAGCTGCTGAAGCACCGAGAGCCAGCACTGTTGGTGTCCGGTCAGTCGGTCTCCAATTTCGGCGATGGCGTCGCCACGGTAGCGCTCACTCTCTTGGTCTTAGAGACCACGCACTACAGCGTGACAAAGCTGTCGTGGTTCGCGGCCGCGCGGATGATCCCTCTCGTGGCGTTCCTGCTCGTCGGCGGTGCCATCGTCGATCGATTCTCCCGGCGACTGTTGCTGCTCATTTCCGACGGGGGCCGCGCCGTGCTCACCGCCATCCTCGTGGTGTTCATCGCAACTGGCACGCTGCGGTACTGGGAGCTGATCGTCTTCGCCGTGCTGTTTGGCTGCTTTGATGCGTTCTTCTTTCCGGCCATCTCAGCGCTTACGCCCGAGATCGTGCCCGAGGACCTGCTACCCGCCATGAACGCGGTGCGGCCGCTCGCCAACAACTTGATGGGCGGCATCCTCGGACCGGCCATCGGCGGCGTCATCGCCGCGTTCAGCACGAGCTTGGCCATGGCCATCGACGGTGCCACGTTCCTCGTGAGCTTCGGCGCGCTGGCGCTGATGAAGCCCACGCCGAGGCCGGCGCGAACGGAGTCCAACTCGATGATCGACGACATCAAAGAAGGCCTTCACTACGTCCGTCGCACCCGATGGTTGTGGACGACTCTGGTCGCCGTCGCAGTGGTCAACGCTTTTCTTCTTACGCCCATGTTCGTCCTGCTGCCCTACTACTTGCTCCACGACCTGCATTACGCGAAGGACTACGTAGGGTTCCTCATCGCCGCAGGAGGAGCAGCGGGCGTCGTCGGCGCACTTGTCGCCGCCAACCTTCCCTCACCCAAGCGTCGAATTCGTACGGCGTGGACCTACTGGATCATCGCCACGCTTGCGGCTCTCATCGTTGGCGTCGCGACGAACTTCTGGGAACTCATCCTCGTCCCCATCGTGGCCTCACCGGGCATCGTCATGGGCAACGTGATCTGGGAATCGATGATGCAGAGCGAGGTGCCTCGGGAGCTCCTGGGCCGCGCCTCCTCAGTTGACTGGTTCGTGTCGCTGGGCATCAGTCCAATCGGTCTCGTGGTCGCTGGCGAGATCGCGAACTACATCGGCATCAGGACGTACTTCGTCCTGCTCAGCCTGATCTGCGTCTTGCCGGGCTTCTACATCCTCACGTCCAAGCGCATCAACGCCGTCGACGCCGGACGAATCAACCGAGTGGCAGTTGCGGAGCCGTAGCGAGCGAAAGTCCCACGACCCGCTTACCCTTGCGCGCGCCGATTGGAAAGATCTGCTCGGGGCGAAAGGAGCGACCCTTCGATTCGCCGAGGCGTCCGCCGCGAACCTCCACCCACTCCTCGCCGGTACTTTCGTTCAGCGCGTAAGCGACGAAGGTCCAGCGTTGACGGCGTTCCTTGGGTCCATCGACGACGACGGCATCGCCGCGGCGCACGCCGTGCCACGCGTTCGTGCGCACGATCGAGCCGTGCCGGGTTTCGCTGGCGTCAAGAGGCACTACTTCATTGTGGCTCAACGGGGTGGGCTACCTTGTCACACTCGGGCCGTAGCGTTGGACAGTGGCGTTTGATCAACCACTGCCCAAGGCGCTTTCGCCGTCGAGACTCGCGGACTTTCAGGTCTGCCCGCGTCGCTACCAGCACGGTGCCGTCGAGCGGCTCCCTCAGCCCGCCACTTACGCCACCGCGAAGGGCCGCTTTATCCACTACGTCTTTGAGCAGCTCTTCCTCTTATCGAACGGGGAACGCACGATCGAGCGGGCTCGCACCTTCGTTCGGCCCGCCATAGAGGCGATCCTGACCGACGAGGTGCGCACTGAAAGCGGTCTCGATGAGATGATGCTCGCTCGTCTGCTCGCCGAGACCGACGGGATCATCGTTCGCTACTTCGAGATGGAGGACCCGACCGCCGTCTCGAGCGAGGGTGTTGAGCTCGCCCTCGGCGGCGACGTCGCTGGTGCTCCGCTGTACGGCATCCTGGACCGGCTGGACCGCGCGTCCGACGGCTCGCTCACGATTGTCGATTACAAGACCGGCGCCGTGCCGAATCGCAACTACGACTTGCAGACATTCGCCAACACCGAGCTCTACGCCGCGCTCTGCGAGGCGAAACTCGGCGAACGTCCGACGACCATTCGTCTGCTCTACGTCGCTCACGGCCACGAGATCGAGCGCAACGTCACCGACGTCGTCGTGCGGGCGCGCGCGGACTCGGCGGCCAAAGCCTGGACCAAGATCAACCGCTTCTACGAAGAGGGTGATTTTCCGGCGACGCCGTCGCGCCACGCCTGCCGCTTCTGCGCCTTCAAGGAGCGCTGTCGCAGCAACGGTGTGCCGGTGCCCGTCGGCTAGTTCCTAGGCTGCATAGGTGCTTTCATTCCAACTCTCGTACGACTATCGCTGCCCCTTCGCCGCGATCATCCACCGCCACGTCATCGTCGCACTTCGAGGCGGCGCCGACTTTGAGGTCTCCTTCGTTCCCTGGACCTTGAGCCAGGGCACTCGAGCTGAGGGCGCGCCCGACGTGTGGGACGACACCTCGCGTGACGCGGAGCTCTTAGCGCTCGCGGTATCGGTATCGATTCGCGACCAGCAGCCCGAGCTCTTCCTCGACGCTCACGAGGCACTCTTTCGGGCTCGCCACGAAGGTGGCATTCGGCTACGCACCCTCGACGAGATCAAGGAGGCGCTAGAGCCGACCGGCGTCGACCTTCCTCGGGTGATCGCCGACGTGGAGTCGCGCCGTCCCCATAAGGTCATCGGGGCCAGCTTCGCCGAATTCGAGCAATACGAAGCCTTCGGCGTACCGACCTTCGTCGTCGACGCTCACGCCGTCTTCGTGCGCTACATGACGCCACCGAGCGAAGAGTCCGAAGCCTCGATCGGTTTGATCCAATCCTTGGTCGACATGGTGATGAATCAGGATTCTCTCAACGAATTCAAGCGCACCACTCTTCCCATGTAGGCTCGGGCCCCCTCAGTTCGAGGGTCCTCGATCTCGACGACGGCACGAGGGTGGGTGGCCGGTAAGGGAGCGGCCCTCTAGAAGTTGCGCGGTGACGAGCCGAACGGCCCCCGCGTGAGAGCATGGGACCGTGCCCTCGCGTGCGGCACGCGGATCTGGGAGGCGCCGTGCAACCACTAATCGGGATCGTCATGGGCTCGTCGAGCGACTACGACGTGATGCGCGCCGCGGCGGAGGTCGCCGAGCGCTTCGGCGTCGGCCACGAGGAGCGCGTCCTCTCAGCCCACCGCACGCCCGAAGCCACGCTTGAGTACGCGAAGGACGCTCGCGGGCGGGGACTTAAGGTCCTGATCGCCGGCGCCGGCGGCGCCGCGCATTTGCCGGGCGTGCTCGCCGCCGCCACGGCCCTGCCAGTAATCGGTGTGCCCGTGGCGCTCGCACGCCTCGACGGTCTCGACTCACTTCTCTCAATGGTCCAGATGCCCCGAGGCGTCCCCGTCGCGACGGTCGCCATCAACGGCGCGGCCAACGCGGGGCTGTTGGCGCTGCGGATCCTTGCGCTGAGCGACGAGTCGCTCGCCGGCGCACTCGACACCTACCGAAACGAGCTCGCGGCCGAGGCGCGAGCGCAGGACACAGATTTAGACAGAATTTAGTCAGCCAACCCGCTCTAATCCGGGGAACGCCGACGTGTCGCACATTCGTTCGTTTAGTCTGGATTGGTAGTAAAAGGAGGCCCCCGTGGGCATAATGAAGCGCGTCCAGACGATCTTTCAGGCGAAGGCCAACGACGCATTGAACAAGGCCGAAGACCCCCGTCAGACGCTCGATCTTTCGTACGAGCAGCAGCTCGAGAATCTCACCAAGGTCAAGCGGGCCGTCGCCGACGTGGCGACCGCCCGCAAGCGCGTGGAGATCCAGGCCGAACAGTTGAAGAGCCAAGGCGACAAGCTCGCCGATCAGGCCAAGGCCGCTCTCGCCCAGGGCAACGAGCCGCTGGCCCGCGAGGCCCTGACCCGCCGCGAGGCCATCGCCGGGCAGCTAAAGGACCTGGAGGTCCAGCACGCCTCGATCGTCGAGCAGGAACAGAAGCTCGAGGACACGGCGACCAAGTTGCAGACTGAAATCGAGGCCTTCCGCACCAAGAAGGAGACCATCAAGGCGACCTACACCGCGGCCGAGGCTTCGGCCCACGTCGACGAGGCCGTCAGCGGCATCTCGAGCTCGATGGGCGACGCCGGGGCCGCGATGCAACGCGCTCAGGACAAGGTCGCCGAGATGCAGGCGCGCAGCGGCGCGCTCGACGAACTCCTCGCCTCGGGCGCTTTGACCGACCTCACCGGCTCGACCGACGACATCCAAGCCCAGCTCGACAAGGCCTCGGCGAGCTCGGACATCGACGCTCAACTCGCCGCGCTCAAGGCCGGCGGCACCCCGACCGAACTGCCTTCGGGCACCAGCGCCGCGCCGGAAGCAACCACCAGCGAAGGAAACTGAGAGTGGCGAAAACCAAGATCGAATCCGATCACGGACTGAACGTTCGAATGTTCCTCACGGGCCTCGGGCTCGTGGCGCTCTACGCGATCATCGTCTCGGTGATGCTGAGCCTCGGCGTTTCGGTCGTGCTCGTCGTGATCATCGCCGGCGCGCTCATCTTCTCCCAGTACTACTTCTCGGACAAGGTCGCGATGTTCGCGATGCACGCCCACGAGGTCACCCCCCAGCAGGAGCCCCGCCTGCACGAGATCGTCGACCGGCTGTGCCTGCTCGCCAACATGGAGAAGCCCCGCGTTGGCGTCTCGGAGATGGACATGCCCAACGCCTTCGCGACCGGGCGCAACCCGAACCACGCCGTCATTTGCGCCACCCGCGGCATCATGAACCGGCTGAACGACGAAGAGCTCGAGGCCGTACTGGCCCACGAGCTCAGCCACGTAGCGCACCGCGACGTCGCCGTCATGACGATCGCCTCGGGCGTGGGGATGCTGGCCGGTCTGGTGAGTCGCATCGCGCTCTTCGGCGCCATGTTCGGCGGGGGCGGCGGACGGGGGCGCGGCGGTCAGAACATCGTCCTGCTCGAGATGGCCACCATGCTCGTCTCGATCGTCATCTACTTCATTGCGTTTCTCCTCACGATGGCCCTCTCGCGGTACCGCGAGCTAGCCGCCGACCGCTCGGGGGCGATCTTGATCGGCAAGCCAAGCGTGCTCGCCAGCGCGCTCGTGCACGTCACCGGTGACATCGGCAAGATCCCGCGCACCGACCTGCGAAAGTCCGAAGGCATGAACGCCTTCTTCTTCGCGCCGGCGCTCGCCCCCGGCACCGCCGCCAACCTGTTCTCGACGCACCCCTCACTGGAGCGCCGTCTCGACCAGTTGAACAAGCTCGAAAAAGAGCTGAACGGCTAGTGGGCCTGCGCGACACGATCTTTGGACGAACCAAGCAGGTCGCGCCCAACCTCGACAACCTCTTCGCGCTCTCGACGGCGGCCCTGACGCTCCAGAGCGAGCTCGACCTGGTCACGTCGGGCCAGGGCGGGCTCTGCTTCAAGGCCGGCAGCGGCGAGAGCACGATCACGACCGATGACGACATCAAGGAGCTGCTCGACTTCGACTCGACGAATAATAAGGTCACGCTCACGACCGACGACCTCGGCTTCAAGTGGCTCGTCGTGAATGACCCTGACCTCGAGGCGCTCGTCACGCGAATCCACGCCGCCGACACCTCGATGGTCGAGCACGGGCTTGGGCCGCGGCTGCTCTGCGCGGTGTTCGGCTTCGTGCCCAAGACGCCGCCGGGCGAGGGATCGGTGCGCCTGGTTTACCTGATGAAGCAGGGCACGTTCTATCCCTTCGCGCCCACCGGCCCATCCCAGCGCAACAACGAGCTCGAACTGCGGGTCCGGTCGTTTCTCAGCACCGACCTGCCGATCGAGAAGGAGCTCTCGCGCTGGATGGCGCTTTGGAACCTCCCGGTCAACTAGGCGACCGAGGGCTCGAACGGCCCCGGTGTAGTTTTCGGTTGGACCGCGTCGTCGTGTCGCGACACTAAAGGAGGGTGATGGACGAGTTGTGGTCGATGGAGATACCGGACTCGCTCGAACCCGAGTTGCTCTCCGACGAGGAGCTGGCTGAGCTGGCGATGGCCGCCGATCCGGGCGCGCCGCTGGGCCCCGACGCTGTGCCCTGGAACTTCGGCTACGGCTCTGCCCGGAATCTGCTGCCCGACTGGTACATGCCTATCCCCACGGCGAGGGGCCGGGGCCGGCCCACGCGGGTCGTCGTCGTCTCGGTCGTCGTCTCGATCGTGGTGATCTGCGCGTTCGGACTCTGCATCACCTCGGGCTTCTTGCAGCTCGCCTGACAGCCGCCTTTGGCCGTCCGCCTCCGGCCTAGGGGTGCGTCATCTCGTCGGGTACGACCGCCGCGTCGAACTCCGCGCCACTCATGAAGCCGAGCGAGATCACGGCTTCACGCAGCGTCGTTCGCTCCTGGAGCGCTTTCTTGGCCACCCGGGCCGCCTTGTCGTAGCCGATGATGGGATTAAGCGCGGTCACGAGCATGAGCGAGTTGTTGAGATGGTGCTGAATGCGCTCGTAATCGGGTTGGATGCCCTCGACGCAGAACTCGCGGAAGCGGTCGCAGGCGTCGGTCAGGAGATCGACCGACTTGCAGAAGTTGTAGATCATGACCGGCTTGCAGACGTTGAGCTCGAAGTTGCCCCGCTCGCCGGCCAGCGTGATCGAGACGTCGTTGCCAAAGACCTGGACGCAGACCATGATCATGGCTTCGCACTGGGTTGGGTTGACCTTGCCCGGCATGATCGAGCTGCCCGGCTCATTCTCTGGAAGCTTCAGTTCGCCGAGTCCCGAGCGCGGTCCCGAGCCCAACCAACGCACGTCGTCAGCGATCTTGGCGAGACTGGCCGCGAGCGTCTTGATCGCGCCATGGGCGAAGATCAGCGCGTCGTGCGCGGCGAGCGCCGCGAAGTAGTTTGGTGCCGTCACGAAGGGCTTGCCCGTCAACGTCGCGATGGCCTTGGCCACGCGCACCCCGAATTCCGGGTGGGTGTTGAGCCCGGTTCCTACCGCCGTACCGCCCGCCGCGAGTTGGTAGAGCCCGCCGAGCGCCATCGCCAGTCGTTCGAGGTCGGCGTCGAGCTGGGCGACGTAGCCCGAGAACTCCTGGCCGAGCGTGAGTGGCACCGCGTCCATCAGATGGGTGCGCCCGATCTTGGTTACGTCGGCGAACGCTGACGACCTCTCGCTGATCGCGTGGCGCAGTCGCGTGACCGACGGCACCAGGCGGTCAGTGATCTCCATTACGGCCGCGATGTGCATCGCCGTGGGAAACGTGTCGTTCGACGACTGAGACATGTTGACGTCGTCGTTCGGGTGCACCGGCGCCTTCGAGCCGAGGACCCCGCCAGCGAGCTCGATCGCCCGGTTGGCTATGACCTCGTTCACGTTCATGTTGGTCTGCGTGCCCGAACCGGTCTGCCAGATTCGTAGGGGGAACTCGCCCGATAGCGTGCCGTCGATCACTTCGGCCGCCGCTCGCTCAATGAGTGCGGCCTTTTCGCCGCTCAGCTTGCCCAACTCGTGGTTGACCTGTGCGGACGCGAGTTTGAGTACGCCGAACGCGCGAATCACTGCCGGCGGCATGGTTTCGTGACCGATCGCGAAGTGGTGCAGGCTGCGCTCGGTCTGGGCGCCCCAGTAGTGGTCGGCCGGAACCTCGACCGAGCCCATGGTGTCGGACTCCACGCGCGTTTGCTCCAAAGCTCTTCCTACTTCTTCTTCGAACTCTTGGCGGCTCGCTTCTTGCTCGGGGCCTTCTTCGACGTCGTCGCCGAAGCCTTCCTCGCCGTCACCGACTTGCCGGGTGATTTTCCCGCCGCGGTTTTCATGCTGCCTTTCGCCTTGGCCCGCGCTGAGGCAACCTTCTTCGTGGGCGGTACCTTGGTCGCCTTCTTCACCGGAGCGGACTTCGCGGCGGCGGACTTTTTCGTAGCGGCCGCCTTCTTAGCCGCGGTCCCCTTCCCCGACGACGCGCGGCCCGGTCGAGGCGCGGCGCTTCCTGGCCCGTCGTAGAGCTTGATGCCCGCCGCGACGACCTTCTTCGCCGCGGCGACGTCCTCGGCGCGCGGACCGTCGCCCGAGCCGGGGACTTCGAGGATGAGCGGAAGATTTCGAATCTTTGGGTGCCCGACGAGCGGCGCAAGCCCCTTCGCGCCGATCGTGCCCTCGCCAATGTTGGCGTGGCGGTCACGGTTGCCGCCGAGCTCGATCTTGGAATCGTTCAGGTGAAAGCAGCGCAGTCGAGCGAGACCGACGGCCTGGTCGACCTCCTGGAGCAGACGCTCGGTACCGGCGATGGTGGAGTAGTCGCACCCGCTCGCCCACAAGTGCTGAGTGTCGATGCACAGGCCGAGCCGGTCGTCGCCCTGACAGGCGTCGATCAAGAAGGCGATCTCCTCGAAGGATCGACCCACCGTACCGCCCGTACCCGCCGCATTCTCAATGAGAATCGGGCAGTCGGCGATGCCTTCGGGCGCGGGATCGGCCTCTTCGAGGGCTTTCTCCAGCGCGTCGGCGATTTGGCGCACCACGTCGTCGAAGCCAGCGCCCAGGTGCGATCCCACGTGCAGCACCAGGCCCGAGGACGCCATACCGCGCGCCACCGAGAGGTTGTGCGTGAGGCATACGACGGACTTCTGGTAGAGCTCGAGGTCGGCCGAAGCCAGGTTGATGAGGTACGTCGCGTGGCAGAACGTGTCGGTGATCGTCGGGTGCACCGCCTGGGCCGCGCGAAACGCGGCCAGCACATCGGGCGCGTACTGCGAGGGCTTCCACATGCGCGGGCTCTGGGTGAAGACCTGGATCGAGGTGGCCCCGAGGTCGACGCCGTAGTCGAGCGAAGCGACGAGCTTGCCGCCACCGCGTACGTGGGCTCCGACGTTCATTACAGTGAAACTACTCGTTCCCTAACCACTCTCGTCAGGAGCATCGTGCCCGACACGTTTACGGAAGCCTCCCGCGCCATCTTCGCCAAGAAGGTCCTCGCGCACGTCGCGAGCCTCGACGGCGACGGCGCGCCCAATGTCACGCCGGTCTGGGTCGAGCTCGACGGCGACGACATCGTGATCAATACCGCACTCGGGCGTGCCAAGGCTCGCAACCTCGCCGCCGATCCGCGTGTGGCGGTGTCCTTGACCGACCCTGACAATCCCGAGACGGTGATCGCCGTGCGAGGAACGGTTGTGCGCTTCACGACCGAAGGCGCCGACGAATCCATCGACCGCCTGGCAAAGAAGTACACCGGGGTCGACTCCTTCACGCGCAGCCGCGAAGGCGAGATCCGCGTGATGGTGAAGATCCGCCCCGATCGCATCTCGCGCCAGCCCGACTAGCTCAGGCGAAGTAGGTCAACTCCCCGACGGCTCGGCACTCGACGCGCACTTCGCCGAGGTCTACGGCGCCACTTACGAGCCGCCCTGCCTCGAAGCTCCACACGGTGATCGGCGAGCGGGGCGCTGGGCGGTTGAAGGCGTGCCGCAGGATGGCCACCTCGTTGGTGAAGTTCACCTCGTCATTGGTGAGGAGCGCTCGCAGCACCTCGGCGTGCCGGGCGGTCACTGACGCGGCCGCAACAGCGACGTGACGCAGTGGCGCGAGCGCGGCGAGCGTCGCCACGTCCCTCGCCGCCAGTTGGGCGGGGTACCCGGACGATACGTCCAGCCATACGCCAAATGGGGTGGTCAGTGCATCACCGAGCGAGGCGGCGACCATCACCGTGTCGGCGTCCGTGCAGCGGAAAAGTATCGTGTGCTCTCTGGCCACGCCAGCCACGCCGTCGCGCTGGGCGATTGCGACGTCGAGGCGCACGAGCTCCATCTAGGGCTGGAGGTCTTCCTTGGGCAGCCGTTCGATGTTCACGTCGCGGAAGGTGAGGATCCGTACCGACGGCACGAAGCGGGCGGCACGATACATGTCCCAGACCCAGGCGTCATGCAACGTCACCTCGAGCAGGGTCGGTGTGGCGTTCGAGCGGACCTCGACGGCAACGTCGTTGGCGAGGTAGAACCGGCGGTCGGTCTCCACGGCGAAGTCGAACATCCCCACCACGGCCTTGTACTCTTGGACGAGCGCGAGTTCGAGGGTCGACTCGTAGTCGTCGAGTTCTTCTTCACCCACCAGTGACTACGCGCGTTCGGTGACGCGCAGTTCCTTGATCTTGGCCGCCCGGCCGCGCAGCTGGCGCAGGTAGTAGAGCTTGGCGCGGCGAACGTCGCCGTAGGACTCGACCTCGATCTTGGCGATCGTGGGGGTGTGCACGGGGAACGTGCGCTCGACACCCACCCCGAAGCTGATCTTGCGCACGGTGAAGGTCTCCTGGAGGCCCGAACCCTGGCGGCGGATCACAACGCCCTGGAACACCTGGACGCGCTGACGGGTGCCTTCGACAACGCGCACGTGCACCTTGACCGTGTCGCCGGGGCGAAAGCTGGGGATGTCGTCGCGAAGTGAGTCGCGGTCGACGAGGTCAGTCGGGTTCATGGGCGCGGTCCCTTTCGGATCACAGGCTTTGCAAGTTTAGCCGCTGCGCCCCGGCTCATCCATCGGCGGAAATTCGGCGAGCATCGCTTGGTCCTCGTCGCTCAGTCCCCCGCGACGCTCAATGAGGTCGGCCCGCCGGGCCAGCGTCGTGCGCAGCGCCTGGGCCCGGCGCCAGCGCTCGATCCTCGCGTGATCGCCCGAGAGCAGCACGTCGGGAACGCGCTGGCCCCGCACTTCGGCCGGCTTCGTGTACTGGGGATACTCGAGAAGCCCGTTGCTGAAGGACTCCTCGAAGCTCGACTCGTCGTTGCCGAGCGCGCCCGGCAAGAGGCGCACTACCGACTCGATCACGCACAACGCCGCGAGCTCACCTCCCGAGAGCACGAAGTCGCCGAGGGACAGCTCATCGTCAGCGACGAGGTCGAGCGCGCGCTGATCGAACCCCTCGTAGCGACCACTCAGCAGGGTGAAGCCAGAAAGGCGGCTCAGCTCCTCGGCCACCCCGTGGTTGAAGACTCGGCCCGATGGCGTGAGGGCGATCACCGGTCGAGCGAGGTCAGGGATCGATTCGACCGTCGCGATAATGGGCTCGGCCCGCAGCACCATTCCCGCACCGCCGCCAAAGGGCGTATCGTCGACCGTACGGTGCACGTCCGAAGTCGCCTCGCGAAAATCGTGGACGAACAGCTCCCAGAGGCCTCGCTCGCGGGCACGTCCGAGCACTGACGTCGCCGCGTAGCCCGTGATCGCCTGGGGAAACAGCGTCAGCACGTCCACCCGAAGCGTCATTCGAAGAGCCCCTCGGGCGCGTTGATCTCCACGCGGTGGTTCGCCTCGAGAGCGACGACGAAGGCCAGTGGCACGAGCGCCCCCGTGTCGAGCACCATTAGGTCGCTCGCCGGATTGGCCTCGACATCGACCACGACGCCTCGACGCACGCCGCCCGCGTCCACCACTTCGGCCCCGAAGAGCTGATCGATCCAGATAACGCTGTGATCCTCGATGCGCGGGGCCGACAGCACCACGCCGCGCCACTGGTCGGCCTCGGCGCGAGAGCTGATGCCCTCAAAGGTCACGATGAAGCGGTCCTGGTGCGCGATAGTTGCGACGACGAGCAGCGGCCCGCGTTCGCTGAACAGAGTCGAACCCGAAGCGAGCCGTTCGTGGCGGTCGCTCCAGAGATCGACGAGAAGTTGGCCGCGCAGTCCGTGAGCCTTGATGATGCGCCCGACTTCGAGCGTGGCCCGCTCGTCGGTCACGGTCAGTCGACGATGTCGACGGAGGTCGTGACGCCGTCACGAGCTCCCGCAGCGCCTACCAGCGCCCGGATTGCCTGCGCGGTACGCCCCCGCCGGCCGATGATGCGTCCCATGTCGTCGGCGGCCACAGTGAGCGAGAGAATGAACTTGCCCTGGCGTTCGGCGACTTCGACCGAGACCGCGCTCGGATCCTCGGCGAGTGACTTCGCGATGAATTCGAGCGCCGCCGTTGCCGTGACCGCCCGGTTGGACTCGAAGTTCACGTCGTTGACGTTGCGCTGCGCGTCGTCGAAGTCGTCCTCACCTTCGTCGATCATGTTCACGTCGCCGGCGACGTAGCCGTCCTCGGCGTCGGTCACGGGGCGGCCTTGGCGGCCTCGAACGCATCGAGGGTTCCGCTGATCTTGAGGAGCTTCGCGACGCGCTCGGTGGGCTGGGCGCCCTGGCCGAGCCAGTGGAGCACCTTCTCCTGGTCGAGCCGCAGGACCATCTCGGGCTCGCTCGTCGAGAGGCCCCGGGGCTGATAGGTGCCCACGATCTCGAGAAAGGCACCAGAGCGGGCGCGACGGCTCTCGGCGGCCACGACGCGATAGGTGGGTTGCTTCTTCTTACCCATTCGCACCAAGCGTAGTTTTACGGCCACGACGCAATTCCCTTCAAACCGGTGTCTGACGACGCTACGGGCGATACACCCGAGCGCACAAGTTTAGCGTTGTTTGGGAGGGGTGACCCTTCCGCCCTTCTTCTTCTTGTTCTTCGCCACGCGCGAGCCCGTCGTCGCGCTCGCCATGCCCGCACCCAGCGCCTCGAAGCCCGCGGGCAACTGATCGCCCCGTGATGCCTTGGCCGCGAGACCCGCCATTCTCCCGAGTCCGCCGGGCAGCGCCGGCGCCGATCCGCTACCCATCTGCCGCATCATCTTTCTCATCTCGCCGAACTGTCGCAGCAGTTGGTTAACCGCGCCGACGCTCGTCGCGGAGCCCCTGGCGATGCGCGTGCGCCGCGAGCCGTTGATGATGCTCGGATTGCTTCGCTCCTGGGGCGTCATGGAGCGCACGATCGCCTCGACGCGATTGAGCTCGCCCTCATCGACGTTGCTCGCCGCGGTGCGCATCTCCTTGGACACCCCGGGCATCAGCTTCATCAGGCCGCCCAGCGAGCCCATCTTTCGAACTTGGGACAACTGGGCGAGGAAGTCGTCCAGGGTAAAGGTGCCGCTCATCATGCGGCCCGCCGACTCGGCGACGACGTCAGCGTCAACGGTGCGCTCGGCCTGCTCGATCAGGGTGAGGACATCGCCCATGCCCAGGATCCGTGAAGCCATCCGCTCGGGGTAGAAGAGGTCGAAGTCGGTGATCTTCTCGCCGGTGGAGGCGAAGACCACCGGGCGACCCACCACGCCCCGCGCGGAGAGCACCGCGCCGCCGCGCGCGTCGTAGTCGAGCTTGGTGACAATGAGACCCGAGAGCGCCAGTGCCTCGTTGAAGCTGCGCGCAGTGCGCACGGCGTCCTGGCCGGTCACGGCGTCGATCACGAGGAAGGTGTAGTGCGGCGACGTGGCCTTGGCGACGGCGCGAACCTCATCCATCAGCTCTTGGTCGATCGTCAGGCGTCCGGCGGTATCGATGATCACGACGTCCCGTCCCAGTCGCGTGGCCTCAGCGAGGCCCCGGCGGGCTACTTTGAGGGGCGTCGAGGGCTCGGAAAAGACGTCGACCCCGACCTGACGAGCAAGCACGCGCAGCTGTTCGACGGCTGCCGGTCGCTGCAGGTCGGCCGCAATCAGAAGGGGCTGGCGGCCCTGCTGCTTGAACCAGGCGGCGAGCTTCGCTGCAGCGGTCGTCTTGCCCGAGCCCTGCAGGCCCGCCAGCAGCACGACCGTCGGCGGCCTCGACGCGTAGGTGACCTTGAGCGGCGTGGCGCCGAGCACTTCGATGAGCTCTTCGTGGACCGCCTTGATGACCTGCTGACCGGGCGTGAGGCTCTGGGCGAGCTCTTGTCCGCTTAGCCGCTCACGGACCGCGCTGAGAAACGCACCTACGACGCCGAGCTCGACGTCGGCTTCCAGCAGTGCCGAACGCACGTCGTCGAGGGCCCGGTCCAGGTCGGCGTCACTCAGTCGTCCCCGGGAGCGAAGAGAGGCGCTCAGCCGCTCGAAGCGTTCACTGAGAGCGTCGAACATGACTCAACAGGCTAGCGCTGGGCCCCCAGTAACGAATCCACGAAAGTCTCGGGATCGAAGACGACGAGATCGCCCACGCCCTCACCTATCCCGACGAACTTGACCGGGATATCGAAGTCGCGCTCGATGGCGATGACGATGCCCCCGCGCGCCGTGCCGTCGAGCTTGGTGAGTACGATGCCCGTCACGCCCGTGGCGGCGAGGAACTCGTGAGCCTGGCTGAGCGCGTTCTGACCCGTTGTCGCGTCGAGCACGAGTAGGGTCTCGAGCACCTGGCCGGGCGGACGGTCGGCGACGCGACGGACCTTCGCGAGTTCATCGAGCAGGTTGGAACTGTTCGCGCGTCGACCGGCGGTGTCGGCGAGGACGATGTCGTCACCGCGCGCGCTGGCCCGGCCGACGGCGTCGTGCACCACCGAGCCGGGATCGGCGCCCTCGGCCGCGCGCACGATGTCCGATCCGGTGCGATTCGCCCACTGTTCGAGCTGGTCGGCCGCGGCCGCACGGAAGGTATCGCCCGCGGCCAGCATGACGCGGCGACCCTCACCACGGTGGCGCTGAGCGAGCTTGCCGATCGTGGTGGTCTTGCCGACCCCATTCACGCCCACGAAGAGCCACACGGCGACGCGCCCCTCGTCGGCCGTGCTCGAGGTTGAACGCTTGTGCCGCAGCGAGTCAACGAGGATTTGGCGCAGCGCCGGCGCCACGCCATCGGGCGCGCCATGCGCGCGCAGCTGCTCGAGCACCTCACTGGTCGTCGCGACGCCTACGTCACTTCGCAGCAGTACCTCTTCGACGAGCGCCAGCTGATCGCCGCTAAGTTCTCGCGCTCCGGTGATCGAACGCAGGCGATCAAATACACCTCGCGAGGTGGCGAGCCGCTGGTTGAGCGAAGGTTCGACGTCGAGCTGGGGCATCGGCGCCACGTCGCGCACCAAGATCTCGGGCATCGCAGCGCGCCTTGGAGGCGCCGGTCGGGCGCGGCGCCGGACTCGCCGCACGACCACGACCGCCGCCGCGAGCACGACTACGGCCAGCACAACGTAGAGCACGATCACGCCGGCTGATCCTCTTTCGAACGCGTCACGCGCTGGCTGACCACCTTGGAGGACGCGCCGGGCACCATCGTCACGCCGTAGAGGACGTCGGCCGCTTCCATGGTTCGCTTCTGGTGGGTGACGATAAGCAGCTGGGCTTCGTCGCGAAACTCATCGACCAGGCTGAGGAATCGCTGGAGGTTGACGTCGTCGAGGGCGGCCTCGACCTCGTCCATGAGGTAGAAGGGTGAGGGCCGCGAGCGAAAAACCGCGAAGAGGAAGGCCAGCGCCGCCATCGAGCGCTCGCCGCCCGAGAGCAGCGAGATTCGCCGTACATTGCGGCCCATTGGTCGAACCTCGATCTCCACGCCCGTGTTCAGCGGATCCTCAGGCTCGCTCATGTTGAGCCGCCCTTGACCGCCGGGGAAGAGCGTGGCGATAAGCGACGAGAAGTGCTCGTTGACGTCGGCGAAGGCCGCCGTGAAGGTTTGCATGATCTCCTCGTCCAGGGCGCGCAGCACTTCTTGGAGCTCGCGCCGGGCGTGGCGCACGTCGCTCACTTGAGCGTCAAGCTCCTTGTAGCGGTCCTCGAGCGCCGCCAGCTCCTCGAGCGCCAGGGGGTTGATCGGGCCGAGCGATGTGATACGCGCCTCAAGCTCGGCCACTCGACCCTCGAGCGTCACCCCGTCGGGCAGGTCGATGAAAGGTGCCGCTCCCATCTCGTAGGGCTCGACCGCGAGGTCGCGGCGGATCATCTCGTGGAGATTCGAGACCTTCACCGTCAGCTCCGCCTGTTCGATCTCGTACCGGCGCATGACGTCGCCGAGTTCGCCGAGGCGCGCGTCGGCGTGGTGTCGCGCCGCGCGAACCTCCTCGATCATCTCGGCGCTCGCGCGAGTGGCCTCGAGCTGCTCGCGGTACGTGGAGTCCATGGCCTCCTGGACCACGCGAATCCCCTCGGCGGCCCGATCCACGAGGGATGCCAAGCGCGCGAGCGCTCGGCGATCAAACTCCAGCGATTCGCGCCTTGCCGCGGCGACCTCGCGTTCGCCCGTGCGACCCGCCAGGCGACCTTCGATCTCGCCCAGGCGCTCTTCAATGAGCCGGCGCCGCTCGCCAATCTCAGCCTCGCGTCGATGGAGCGCCGTCGCCTCATTTTCGACACTGGTTCTGAGTGGCACGAGGTTCGCCTCGGCCTCGCCACGTCGCCGGAGCCTCTCCTCGAGGCTGTCGAGGGCAGCCCCGAGTTGGGGCAGTTGTTCGCTCAATCCCTGGAGCTGCGCATCGACACCGAGCATCTCATCGGCGAGGCGGCCGGCGTCGGCGCGGAGCGCTTTGACATTGCGCACGAGGTCGTCGCCCTCGAGGGCCAGCCTTTCGATCAACGCTCCCAGTCGCTGGCGGACCGCGCGATCGCTCTCCTTCAGTGACGCGAGCGTCCCCTCGAGCAGCGCGACCTGGGCTCGCACCGCGACAAACGCCATCTCTTCGCCTTGGGGTGCGTTCGCTGGCCACCTCGCCTCCGCCTGCGATTCGGCCTCGGACAACGACCGACGTGACGATGCGAGGGCATCGCGCACTGCCACGAGCGCCGTCTCCTCGCCAACGAGGACACCCAGGTCGCTCGATAGTTGCGCGGCGTCGGCTTCGAGAGTGGCGATGACGTTCTCGTCGGCCGAAGCGATCAGGGCCTGGCGCAGTGACCGGTCGCGCTCTTTGATCACTGATGACGTGCCGCGAGCCCGCTCCGCGAAACCCTGGAGAGTACCGAGCGTCGAGGCGAGCGCCTCCTCGCGCCGTGAGGCCATCTCGGCCGCGGCGGCGGCGGCCTTGGCGTCGAGGGCGACGAGCTCGTGTCGCAGGTCGCGTTCGCGAATCGACGCCTCATCGAGCGCGAGCTCAAGCTCGCGCCGGCGCCGCTCGAAGTTGTGCAGCCGCCCCGCGAAGAGCGCGTGCCGGGCATCGCGCAGCTCGCCCTCCACGTCGGCGTAACTCCTGGCCGAGGCGGCCTGGCGCTCCAGAGGTCGCATCTGGCGACGGACCTCGCGCACCAGGTCGCCGAGTCGCTCGAGGTTCTCCTGAGTCGCGGCGAGGCGCCGCTCGGAGCGTTCCTTGCGCCGACGGTGCTTCAAGACGCCGGCCGCCTCCTCAATTACGGCGCGACGATTCTCGGGGTTGGACGAGAGGATCGAGTCGAGCTGACCCTGTCCGATGATCATGTGCTGCTGGCGGCCCACCCCGGAGTCGCCCAGGAGCTCTTGAACGTCGAGCAGCCGGCACGTCGTGCCGTTAATGGCGTACTCGGAGTCGCCGTTACGAAAGAGCGTGCGCGAGATCGTCACCTCAGCGCCGTCAATGGGCAAACGACCTGAGGAGTTGTCCAGGGTCAGCGACACCTCGGCGCGACCGAGCGCCGCCCGGTTTGCGGTGCCCATGAAGACGACATCGTCCATGCGCGAACTGCGCAGAGCGCGGGTGCTCTGGGCGCCGAGCACCCAGGTGACAGCGTCCACGACGTTCGATTTGCCCGAGCCATTGGGACCTACGACTGCGGTGACCCCAGGTTCGAACTCCAAAACGGTGGTGTCGGCGAAGGACTTGAAGCCCTTCATCGTCAGTCGCTTAAGAAACACGCCCCGACGCTACCAACGTTGGGGCCAATTTCTGACCTTACGCCTGGCACTTCTCGCAGTAGAAGGTCGAGCGACTGCGCACCATTTCGCGCCGTATCGGCTGGCGGCACTGGTAGCAGGGCTGACCCTCGCGGTTGTAGACCTGGTGGAACTGCTGGAAGCTGCCGGGTCGCGCGTCGGGGTCGATGAACTGCTCATCCTCGAGCGTCGAGCCGCCGTGCTTGATGGCTTCGGTCAGCACCTCGGTGATCGCGCGGTGCAGTCGACGGATCTCGATCGTCGAGAGCGACTCCGCCGGACGGTCGTAGCGCAGGCCGGACGCGAAAAGGATCTCGTCGGCGTAGATGTTGCCAATACCCGCGATGATGTCCTGGTCGGTGAGGACGCTCTTGAGCGGCGTCGAACGGCTGCGCAGGATGGCGGCGAAGCGGTCCCAGCCGATCTGGTCCTCGAAGGGATCGAGGCCGAGGTGCGCCAGCTCGGGCACGGCCCGGCGCAGGGAGAGCCCGTCGCCGCCGATCGAGAGCCGGGCGAACTTTGAGATCTCCGCGGGCGCCTCGCCTTCGCCGGGCGCCCGCGAAACGTAGAGCTCGCCGAAGGTTCGCGGATCCACGTAGCGCAGCTCGCCTCCCTGGGCGAAGGAGAAGACGACGTGGGTGTGCTTGGGCCTCGGGTCCTTGGCGTTCTTCGCGCGCAGGATCTGGCCGCTCATGCCCAAGTGGATCACCAGGTGCGTTCCGTTGTCGAGCCCGATGACGAGGTTCTTGCCGAGCCGCTGCACGGAGCGAATCGTGTGGCCCTCGACCATGGACCGAAATTCCTTGGCTGACTTGTGGCGCCGCACGCAGCGTCCGTTGGTGACCGACGCGCTCTTGATCTTCTTGCCGATGACGTCGCGCGAGAGCGACGCGCGCACCGTCTCGACTTCAGCGAGCTCAGGCACCGTCGTGTTCGCGCCAGGCGACCTGGGCGGCCTCGCTTTCGGCGCTCTTCTTGGAGCGACCCTCGCCCGAGGCGACGATCCGCTCGCCGACGTAGACCGTCGCGACGAAGCGAGCGTCGTGGGAGGGACCGCGCGCAGTGACCTCGTAGGTCGGTGCGCCGAGCCCCGTCGCCTCCGCCCACTGACGCAGCCGTGTCTTTGGGTCAACGTCGCCGGGTTCGAGCGAGGCCGCTTCGACCTCGCTCTCGAGCGCGTCATGCACGAAGCGGCGCGCCACGTCGTAGCCCCGCTCCAGGTAGAGGGCCGCGACCACCGCTTCGAAGGCGTCGGCCAGGAGGGATGGCCGCTCGACACCCTGCTCCCTTTTCACGCCGCGGCCCACTCGCAGCGCCGATCCCAGATCGAGGCGCCGGGCGGCTCCCGCGAGTGCTGACTCGTTCACGACACGACTTCTAACCAGCGAGCCGGTGCCCTCGTTGAGCTCGGGGAAGCGCGTCACGATGAGGTCGGCCACCGCGAGGTCGACCACGGCGTCGCCCAGAAACTCGAGGCGTTCGTTGGATTCGACGCCGTGCTCGGCGGCGTAGCTCGAATGGGTCAGCGCCGTCGCGAGAAGGGAACTCGTGGCGGCGAGACCGAGGCGCTCCGCGACGGCTTCGAGCGACGGGGCCACCAGGCTCACGCGCCTCGTTAGACCACCTGAAGCTTGTCCGCGACGTAGTTAACGGCGTCGCGCACCGATGAGAGGTCCTCGAGGTCCTCATCATCGATATGGAAGCCGGCCGTGCTCGTAGAGAGGCTCTCTTCGAGCGCCTCAACCAATTCGATCAGGGCCAGTGAGTCGGCGCCGAGCTCGGCGAAGGAGACGTCCTCGGCGATGTCGCCCGGACTCAGTTCGAGGATCTCGGCGAGTTGGTCTCGCACGAGAACGAAAATGGCGGCTCGATCCTGCGGTGCGGCGGGTTCGCCCATGACGCCTCCTTAGGGCTGTGGAGCACAGGTTACCGAGCCGCAGCCGCCAAAGCCCTAGTTAGGCCACTTGATCAGGTCGTATGGCGATCGCCAAATTTTGGACGAGCCTCGCCTGGTCGGCCTCGGCGGCGACGGCGATCGCGTTCTTGATGGCCGTCGAGTTCGAGGTCCCGTGACTGATCACGCAGATGCCCTTGACCCCGAGCAACAGAGCGCCGCCTTGCGACTCGGGTCGCATCGCCTTGGCGATCGGTAACAGGTACTCGAGCAACACGTCGCCGGCGGCCTTCGTGGAATCGTCAGTGGCGATGATCGACAAGATGGTTGAAAAGACGAATTTCAGTGCTCCCTCGAGGGTCTTCAAGGCCACGTTGCCGGTGAACCCGTCGGTCACCACGACGTCGACCGGGCTCGGCACGAGGTCCCGGCCTTCGACGTTGCCCACGAAGTTGATCGACCCGAGCTCGCTCAGCAGCTGGTGCGTCGCCTTGACCAGAGGCGTGCCCTTGGTCGACTCCTCGCCGATCGAGAGCAGCCCGATCGACGGTGACTCGACGTGGTAGAGCGTCGCGACGTAGGTCGAAGCCATCACCGCGAACTGGACGAGCATCTCGGGCGTGCACTCGGCGTTGGCCCCCGCGTCCACCAACACCATTGACGTGCGGCCCGGATTAGGAATCGGCGTCGCGACGCAGGGCCGGTGCGCCCCGGGCAGGCGACCCATGCGGAGCAGCGCCGCAGCCATCGTCGCCCCGGTGTTGCCCGCCGAGACCATGGCGCTGGCCCGCCCGTCGCGCACCAACTCGGCGGCGCGCACGAGCGAAGAGTCCTTCTTCTTACGAACGCTGGCGCCGGGGTCCTCGTCCATGGCGATGACCTCACTGCAGGTCACGACCTCGAGTCCGAGCGGGTCACCGAGCAGCTCGGGGACTCCGACGAGCGTGACGGCGAGCCCGAGCTCGTCGACCGCCCGCCGGGCGCCCGCCACGATCTCCCCGGGAGCGAAATCACCGCCCATCGCGTCAACGGCGATGGGCAGCGTCAACTCAGTTGACCTCGACCGCGACGCGGTTCTTGTACCAACCGCAGTTCGGGCACACTACGTGGGGCGACTTTGAGGTCGCGCACTGGGGACAGACGCTGCGCGCGGGACGTTCCAGGCGCCAGTTGGCCGCGCGGCGGCTGCGCGAACGGGCTTTGCTGGTCTTGCGCTTGGGAACGGCCATCGGTCTTCTCTTTCCGCGGTGGTCTCACCGTTCGTCGGACCCCTCATCGGGGTCCGCAAATTGGAGTCCGTCCAGTGTAGCCCAGCGCGGATCGAGCGGCGCCCGGCAGTCGCACGTCGCCTCGTTGAGGTCGGTGCCGCAGTAGCGGCAAAGCCCCAGGCAGTCGCTGCGACAGAGCGGCGCGAGCGGCAGGTCCAAGAGGATGGCGTCGTGGGCGAGTGGCGCGAGATCGACGAAGCCGTGCTCGATGAGATAGGGCTCATCGTCGCCCGATTGGCGTTCGCCGACGAAGCGCTCGTTCACCGCGACGTTGGACATGCCCAGCACCGGCACCGAGCAGCGCCGACAGACCCCGTGCCAGGGCGCCGACACTCGACCCTTCGCGCGAAGCCCGCCGCTGAAGCTCTCGAGGCGCACCGTGACGTGCACGAGCGCTTCGGGAAAGACGTCGGTCTCGACCGGACCGCGTGGCGCGAACTCCTGGTCCTCGTCAAAGGGCGCCTCGAAGTCGACCTCGAAGGTCGAGGGCGCGTCGCGCAGCAGCTGGGCGACCGGCACGAGGTACGGCGAGGACACGGCCTAGAAGGAGTCCTGATCGAACAGGGAGCTCCCGTTGTCGGGTTCGCCGTACTCGACCGGGCGCGACGCCGGCGCGAGAAAGTCGTCGCTCGGTGATTCTTCGCCGATCATCGACGTCGGCAAGCCCTGGGCGCTCAGACGCTCGCGCCCCGATCGGGCAGTCTTCAGCAGCCGCTCCAGCACGATCTCGAAACCGCCGAGCTTGCCGTCGATGAAGTCCTCGGACTGGTTGATCATCTGACGGGCCTGGGCGTGGGCGTCGGCGACGATCTGCTCGGCTTTCAGGCGCGACTGGCGCACGATCTCGGTCTTGTCGACCATACGGGCCGCCTCGGCGCGCACCTGGTCCATGAGCTGCTGAGCTTTTTGCACCTCGGCCGCCATCAGCTCCTCGCGATCGCGCAAGGCCCAGCGGGCCTCGCGAATCTCGTCGGGCAGGCTGTGCAGGGCCTGCTCGAGCAGGGCCATGACCTCTTCGCGAGGTACGAGCGACGAGTTCGACAAGGGCATCTGCTTGGCGTTGGCCATGATCTCGATGAGATCGCGCAGGTCGGCTTCGATGTCGCGGCGCGCGTGGCGCGCCCCCTCCTCGGAAAACTCCTGCTCCGAATAGTCGTCGAATGAGGTCATCGCCCGCTCAGGGGAAATCTCTCGGCCAAGCGCTTGGCGACCGAGGGCGGTACGAAGGACGACACGTCTCCCCCGTAACGGGCCACCTCGCGCAGCAGGCGCGAGGCGATGAAGGAGTGGTGCGAGCTCGAAGGCAGAAACAGCGTTTCCACTCCCGAAAGCGACCGGTTCATCTGGGCCATCTGCAGCTCGCTCTCGAAGTCCGACACCGCCCGCAGGCCCTTGACGATGGCCGTCGCGTCGACGTCGCGCGCGACGTTCACGAGCAGGGTCGAGATGGACACGATTCGCACGTTTTCCACGTGCCCAACCGACTCGGCGATCATTTCGCGGCGCTCCTCCAGGCCGAAGAGCGGTTCGGACTTCTGGGGGTTGCGGATCGCGGCCACCACGATCTCGTCGAAGATCTGCGCAGCGCGCTCGACGATCTCGAGGTGCCCGTTGTGGAACGGGTCGAACGAGCCCGGGATCAGGCCTACCGTCATCCGTCCCCCCCGCTGGTGGGTTCTAACATCGTTACGAGCGTAGTGCCGTAGCGCTTGGTTTTGGTCACTTGCCAGCCCGACGGCGCTGGCACGTGGCGGTCATTCTCGATGACGACGCGCGAAGCGCCAACGCCCTCCAAGACGGAATCGACGTCGAGTGGCCCATAGGGCGGATCGGCCAGCACCAGGTCGAGGTCGCGCGGCGCACTCCACACAGGCAGGCTGGCTCGCACGAAGATCGCCTCGCCGGCGAGTCCGAGCGGTTCGAGGTTGGCCTTGGCGGCGGCGAGGCAAGCCGGATCAGCGTCGACGAAGTAGACCTTCGCGGCGCCGCGCGACAGCGCTTCTATGCCCATGGCGCCTGATCCGCAGTACAGGTCCGCGACGACCAGCCGAGAAAGTCCCCCGCGGCTCTCGAGCATCGAAAAGATCGCCTCGCGGGCGTAATCGGTCGTCGGGCGCACCGTGGGCGGCAGCTTCGCCTTGAGTCGGCGCCCACGGGCGACGCCGCCGATAACTCGCACTCCCTAAGGGTAGGTCCTAGGACTTGAACAAATAGGTAGCTTCTTCGTCGTCGACGAACATCTTCAGCTCGTCGATCATGTTGGCGAGGGTGCCGTCACGTTCGACCATCGTGGCGGCGAGGTCTCGGGCCGCCACGAGCAGGTCCTCATCGCTCGTCAGCCTCGCCAAACGCAGGTCGCTGCGCCCCTGCTGCCGAGCGCCGAGCAGCGTTCCCTCGCCACGCATCGCTAGGTCGATTTCGGCAAGTTCGAACCCGTCGTTGGATCCAACCAGTGCCGCCAAGCGCGCCTCGCCCTCCTCATTGGGCGGCGAACCGAGAAGATAGCAGTAGCTCTGCAGGTCCGAGCGCCCGACGCGTCCGCGCAGCTGGTGCAGTTGGGCGAGCCCGAAGCGCCACGCGTCCTCAATGACGATGACGGTCGCGTCGGGCACGTCGACGCCCACCTCGATGACGACCGTGGCAACCAGCACGTCGAGCTCGCCCGCGCGGAATTGGTCCATCACCTCTTCTTTCTCCTGGCTCTTCATCTGGCCGTGCAGGAGTCCCACGGCGAGGCCGCGCAACTCGTGCGTGGCGAGCCTCGTGCGCTCTTCGACGGCGCTGGTCGCCTCGATCTTCTCCGACTCCTCGACGAGCGGACAGATGACGTAGGCCCGCCGGCCCGCGGCGACCTCGGCGCGCACGCGCTGCCAGCACGCGGCGACTCGTTCCTCGCTCCTCGCCCACTCGGTCACGACCGCCCGGCGACCGAGGGGCAGCTCGTCGAGCACCGACACGTCGAGGTCGCCAAAGAGCACCATGGCGGCCGTACGGGGAATCGGTGTAGCGGTCATGACCAGGAGATCGGGGTCGGCTCCGGCGAAGGAGCGCACGCGCCCCTCGTCGCGCAGCAGTGCTCGCTGCTCGACGCCGAAGCGGTGCTGTTCGTCGATCACGATGAGACCGAGCGACCGGAAGCGCACGTCCTCGCTGAGTAGTGCGTGTGTGCCCACCACGATGTCGACTGTGCCGAGCGCCAAACCCTCGAGCACCCCCTGGCGTTCTCTGGGTCTGACCCGGCCCGTAAGGAGCTGCACCGACAACGGCCGCTCGCCCGCGAGCACGCCCTCGTCGGGCACGCTCAAGCCTTCGACGTCGCGGCGCAGCGAGGCGAGGTGCTGCTCGGCCAGCACCTCGGTGGGCGCCATCAGGACGCTCTGGTGGCCCCCATCGAGCGAGGCCAGCATGGCGGTGAGAGCGACCGTGGTCTTGCCCGATCCGACATCGCCCTGCAAGAGCCGGTGCATCGGCAGCACCGCGGCCATGTCGGTGGCGATCTGTTCGAGCACGCGCTGCTGCGCTGAAGTCAGGGTGTAGCGATGACCCGCGAGAAAGCGCGCGACGAGTGAGACGCCATCGGACGTTCCCGCGCCGACGTCGAGGTCGCGGACGTTGAAGGCGTGAGCGACGCCGGCCGACGAAGCCTCGAGGCGGCGCCGGCGAAGCGCCAGCAAGAGCTGGAGACGCAGGAACTCATCAAAGGCCAGTCGGCGTCGAGCGCGTGCGACGTCGCCGAGATCGCTGGGCAGGTGGATCCCCCAGAATGCCCGCGTGCGATCGACGAGGTCGAGGGGAACGCGATCGGGCTCGCTGAGAGGATCAAAGAGGGGTCCGGCCCGGCGCAGCGACTCTTCGATGAAGCCACCCATTTCCCAGCTCGTCAGCCCCGCCTTGCCCGAGGCCGGGTACACCGCGACGATCCGTCCGACCTTCGAGGGGTCGCGCTCCTCGCCCGAAGCCCCGACGATCACGTCGACCACGGGATTGGTCATCTGGCGCTGACCTCGGTAGTCGCTCACCTTGCCAAAGAAGAGAGCCTGGACGCCGACCAGGAGCTGGCTCTCGCGCCACGGCTGGTTGAAAAAGACGACGCGAAACGAACCGCCGTCGTCGGTGACGACCACTTCGACGATGTCCCGGCCCTGGCGCGAACGGCGCCCGCTGACCTTGGCCACCTCGCCGTAGACGGCGGCCTCGTCGCCGACGCTGAGATCGGTGAGGTCCATCCGCTTGGTCCGATCGATGTAGCGGCGCGGATAAGTCGTGATGAGATCGAAGACGTTCTCAATCCCGAGCGAGGCCAGGGCGAGCGTGCGCTTCTCGCCCACGTGGCGAATGCGACTGACCGTCACCTGGCCGAGGGAGGCGAGCCGCCGCGGCGCGTCGCTCACTCGAGGCCGAAGTAGTACGGGTAGAGCGGCTGACCCCCGTGATGGACCTCCACACTCAGCTGGGGAAACTCCTCGGCGAGGAAGTCCGTGACCCGACGGGTGTTCGCGGGCGACGAGCCGTCGCCTTCGATGATCGTGAGCAGCTCGTGCTCTGGACGCACGAGCCTCTCGAGCAGCTGGTTGCTCGCGGCGGCGATCGACTCGGCGACCGAGAGTACGCCACTCGCCCCGAGGCCCATCCAATCACCCTCGTGCACCTCGCCGGCGTCGGTCGTGGCGCCGCGCACTGCTTGGGTGACCTCGCCGGCGACGACGCTGCACGCCGAGGTTTGCATCGACTCGACGTTGCTCTCCGCCGACGCGTCGGGGTCGTAGGCGAGCAGCGCCGCGAAGCCCTCGACGATGGAGTCCGTGGGCACCACGCGCACCGTCTCGTCTACCAGTCGTGCGACTTGCTCGGCGACGAGCCGGACGTTTTTGTTGTTCGGCAAGATGATGACCTGCGATGAGCCAGTCGCCTCGACCGCGTTGACGAGATCGGCCGTGGAGGGATTCATCGATTGACCACCCCGCACCAGCTGGCGAACGCCGAGCGAACGAAAGATTCGTCCAATCCCCTCGCCCACCACGACGGCCACGACTGACGTGGTCGGCGCGGGTCCCAGGTCATCGCGGTCGGCGCCGTTCGCCGCGATACTCGCCTCGCGGACCCAGCGCTCCTCGACCACTTGGTCGGCGAGGTCGGTGACGCGGATCTCGCGTGGACGGCCGGCGTCGAGCGCGGCCTCGATGGCGGCGCCGACATCGTCGGTGTGGATGTGGCAGTTGTAGACACCGTCGCCGCCGACGATGACGATGGAGTCCCCGAGGCCTGACCACACCTCGCGAAAGGCGTGCAGCCTCGTGTCGTCGGCGTCGAGCAGGTACATGACCTCGTAGCGCAGATCGGCGAGCGCAGCGTCCTCACGGAGCTCTTCGTGCACGTGGACCTTGATGGAATCGGCGTCGGGCGCGACCGGCAGTGCGTCGTGGGCCACAATGTGGCACAACGCGTCAAAGAAGAGCACGAGACCGGCGCCACCGCTATCGACAACGCCGGCCTGCTTCAAGATGGCCAGCTGGTCGGGCGTCTTGTCGAGGGCTACTTTCGCCGCGTCGCGTGCGCCGCGAACGAGCTCGGTCAAGGACTTGTCGTGGGTCTCGGCCCCCTCGGCGCCGGCCCGGGCGACCGAAAGGATGGTCCCCTCCACGGGACGAAGGACCGCCCGTCGCGCGAGATCGTCGGCGTGGTGCAGGGCCTCAGCGAGGACTACGGGCTCAACGACACCCTCGGCGGGAAGCTTGTCGACCAGACCGCGAAGCAGCTGGGAAAGTATGACGCCCGAGTTGCCGCGCGCGCCCATTAGCGATCCGTGAGCGATGGCCTTGGCGACTTCGCCCATCGCCGGGTGCCGCCCGAGCAGGGCCAGCTCGTTGGACACGGCCTCGATCGTGAGGGTCATATTGGTGCCGGTGTCTCCGTCGGGTACGGGATAGACGTTCAACCGGTTGATCACTTCTCGGTGGCTTCGCAACAGCTCGCCGTACGTGGTCATCGTGGCCCTCAAGTCGCTCGCCGACAGCGTCGAGGGAGTCTTCATCGCTAGCGATGCTACAATGGTCCCTCGGTTCAACCACTGGCCCGTCGCGCAAGGAGAATGTTCACCATGGCCTCAGTCTGCGAACTCTGCGGCAAGAAGCCTTCGTTCGGCATGAACGTCTCGCACTCGCACCGGCGCACGAAGCGGCGCTGGAATCCGAACATCCAGCGCGTGCGCGCGCTGATCGACGGCGCACCCAAGCGCGTGAATGTCTGCACGGGATGCATTCGATCGGGCAAGATCACCAAGCCCGCGCGCTCAAACCTGCCTGCGAGCTCCTAGAGCTGGTGCTCGAAGCCTCGGCGGGGAAACGGCTCGCCGCGTAGCGTCCTCACAGCGGGATCACCAACGACTACCCCGATTGCCAGGGGCGCACCCAGCCCCCGGTCGGCGAAGACCAGGCGCAAACGCCCCGGGTCGTCGGTCGACATCAACAGCTCGTAGTCTTCGCCGCCACTGATCGCCTCTTCTTCGGTCGCCCCGTTGGCGACCGGCACCTCGCGCAGCTCGAAGCCGACCTGGGACGCGTCGGCCAGGCGGTGCAGGTCGAGTCCGAGCCCGTCGCTCAAATCCATCATGGCGTGGACCTGCGCGTCACGCGCCGCCACGCCCTCGCGCAGGCGGGGCCACGGCCGGCGATGGGCCTCCACGAGCTCGTCAGTTAGGGCCGCCCCTTCGCGCCGGCGCCGCAGACCGGCCGCCGCTCGCCCGAGTGGCGCCGTGACGAGGAGCTCGTCACCTGCCTTGGCACCGCTGCGCAACACCGCGCCGCGTCCGGGACACTCGCCGACGACCGTCACCGCGACAGCAACCTCGGTACCGCGCGAGAGATCGCCGCCCACGACGGGCACACCGGTCAGCGCGGCCGCTTCGGCGACGCCGCGATGCAGCGTCTCGAGGTCCGTGCCCGGCGGTGCCGTGACCGCCACGACAAGCGCACGCGCGCGCGCACCCATCGCCGCGAGGTCCGACAGCGCCGCTGTCACTGCTTTGTAGCCGAGGTCCTGCAGGGGAAAGAGCGACGCCGCCAGATGAACGTCTAATACTGAGACGTCCGTGCTAATAATTGCCTCGCCGACGAAGGGCGCCAATACTGCGGCGTCGTCGCCCACGTGGCGCTCGCCCCCGGGCACCGGATCCCGGGACACTATTTTGGCTATACGCTCCAATACGTCATCTTCGTGTTGGCTCCGTTCTCTGGTTGGGTCGGTTGGAGCGCTCATGGCGATGGTTCTGGTACCGCGCCGTAACGAGGCGGCGTGCGGACTGCGAATGAGGATGCCGTGACGTACCCAACCAAGAACAAGAAGTTGATCGAATGGGTCACGGAGGTGGCGCAGCTCACAACTCCCGATCGTATCCACTGGTGTGACGGATCGGCCGAAGAGTACGACCGGCTGTGCCAGTTGCTCGTGGACAACGGAACCTTCACCAAGCTCTCGCAGGCCAAGCGGCCAAACAGCTACTACGCAGTCTCCGATCCGGGCGACGTGGCGCGCGTGGAAGACCGCACGTTCGTCTGCTCGACCCACGAGATCGACGCGGGGCCGACCAACAACTGGCGCGAACCGCAGGAAATGCGCGAGACGCTCACCACGCTCTTTCATGGCTCAATGCGGGGCCGCACCATGTACGTTGTGCCCTTCTCGATGGGGCCGCTCGGCTCAAAGATCTCCCACATCGGCGTCGAGATCACCGACTCGGCTTACGTGGCCGTGTCAATGCGCATTATGACCCGCATGGGCAACGGGGCGCTGGACGTGCTGGGCGAGTTCGGCGAGTTCGTGCCGTGCCTGCACTCGGTTGGCATGCCGCTCGAAGAGGGCGAAGCGGACGTGCCCTGGCCCTGCGACGCCGAGAACAAGTACATCGTGCACTTCCCCGAGACGCGCGAGATCATTTCGTACGGTTCGGGTTACGGCGGCAACGCGCTGCTCGGCAAGAAGTGCTTTGCGCTGCGCATCGCCTCGGTGCTCGCTCGCGACGACGGCTGGCTGGCCGAGCACATGCTGATCTTGAAGCTGACCAACCCGTCGGGTGAGTCGCGCTACGTGACCGGCGCCTTCCCGAGCGCGTGCGGCAAGACGAACCTCGCCATGCTGGTGCCGACCCTCCCGGGCTGGAAGGTCGAGACGGTGGGCGACGACATCTGCTGGATGAAGCCCGGACCCGACGGACGCCTCTACGCGATCAACCCCGAGGCCGGCTTCTTCGGCGTGGCGCCAGGGACCAACCTGGTGACCAATCCCAACGCGATGTACTCGGTCGGGGCCAACTCCATCTTCACCAATACCGCCCTCACCGCCGACGGCGACGTGTGGTGGGAGGGGCTCGGCGAACCCCCCGAAGGGCTCACCGACTGGCGGCGCCGACCCTGGTCTAAGGAGCTGGGCACGCCCGCCGCCCATCCGAACTCGCGCTTCACGACCCCGGCCGGTCAGGACCCCGCCATCGCGCCCGAGTGGCAGGACCCGGCCGGAGTGCCGATCGACGCGATCCTCTTAGGCGGTCGGCGAGACAGCGTCATTCCCCTCGTCTTCCAGTCGCGCGGTTGGGACCACGGCGTGTTTCTGGGCTCGATCATGGCTTCAGAGACGACGGCGGCGGCGGCCGGCGAAGTGGGCAATCTACGACGCGATCCCTTCGCGATGCTGCCCTTTTGCGGGTACAACATGGCCGACTACTTCGGCCATTGGCTGAGCTTTTCGGAGCGGTTCGACGAGGCGAAGCTGCCCAAGATCTTCTACGTGAACTGGTTCCGCAAGGGCGCCGACGGGCGCTTTCTCTGGCCGGGCTTCGGTGAGAACTCCCGGGTGCTCGAGTGGGTCTTCGAGCGCACGGCGGGGCGCGGCGACGGCGTCGACACGCCAATCGGCTTGGTGCCCACGCCCGAGGCCATCAACGTCGAGGGACTCGATCTATCGAGCGACGACCTCGCCGAGCTGCTGCGCGTCGACCGCCACGAGTGGCACGCCGAAGTACCGCGGATCCGCGAGCACTACGCCCAGTTCAACGAACGCCTCCCATTCAAGCTCGCCGAAATGGTGTCGGACCTCGAGGCGCGGCTGCGCTAGCTATTCGGCCGTCTCGGCGTCGGCCACGATGAGCCGCGGCCCCGAGGGCCAGTCGAAGTAGCGCCACGTCCAGTTGATCAGCACCCTGAGGCGGTTGCGAAAGCCTACGAGGTACCACAGGTGCAGCCCGAGCCAGGCGAGCCAACCCAGCGTCCCGCGAATCACGAAGCCGTGGGCGAGCTTCGCGACCGCCGCACGCCGGCCGATCGTCGCCATGATGCCCTTGTCGTGGTAAAGGAATGGCTCGGTAGCCCGCCCCTCGATAACGCGCAGGATCTGGCGAGCGCAGTGCTGGCCGGACTGGATCGCGACGGGCGCGAGCTGCGGGTAGATAGAGCCCGACGCCATGGGTATCGCGGCGGCGTCGCCGACCGCCCACACGTTGGCGCTGCCGGTCACTCGCAGGTCCGATCCGACGACAGCGCGGCCGCTGGGTCCAGCGCTCGCGAGTTCGCTCGCCAGCGTGCCCGTGACGGTGACCCCGGCCGCCCATATCACGGCTGCGGTCTCAAGCCGCGCGCCGTCCGAAAAGCGGATGGCGTGCTCCTGCACTTCAACCACTGAGCGGCCGAACTCGACCTCGACGCCGAGCCTCTCGAGTTCACGCTTCGCGTAGCGGCCCGCGCTCTCGGGAAAGGCGGTCAAGAGCCGCGGCGCGACGTCGACCAGACGAACGCGCACGAGCGAAGGGTCGAGCCGAAGCCCGTCGCGACGGATGGCGATGTCGACGAGCTCGGCGAGCGCGCCGGCCGTCTCGACGCCCGTCGGTCCCCCGCCAACGACCACGAAGGTGAGCTCGCTCGTTGAGGCATCGCCGTCAACCTCGGCGTCCTCGAGCGCGCGGAGCAGCCGGTTGCGCAGGCGCCGCGCGTCCGCGAGCGAGTAGAGGGGCAAGGCGTAGGTCGCGGCCCCGGGAATGTTGAAGTAGGCGACGCTCGCGCCGGTCGCGACCACCAGCTCGTCGTACGCGAGTTCGGCACCGTCAGCGAGCGTCACGGTTTCGCGCGCCAGGTCGATGCCGGCCACGAGCGCGTGGCGAATCTGAACGTTCTTCGCGTGACCGAAGATCGTGCGTAACGGGTAGGCCACGTCGGCCGGCTCGAGCCCGGCCGTCGCGACCTGGTACAGCAGGGGCTGAAAGGTATGAAAGTTGTGCCGATCCACGAGCGTGACGCGCACCGGCTGGTTCTCCAGCGCTCGAGCGGTCGCCAGCCCAGCGAAGCCGCCGCCCACGATGACGACGTGGGGACGCGTCGCGAGTTCCTCGCTGGAGTGCTCCACGCGGGGGGCCGTGGCCATAGCCCATTACACCACGGGGTGCCGCGCCGACTCAGGGCCGGGCGAGGCGCCGGCCGACCGGGTACGCGAGGCTCGCCGTTACCATCAGCGCGGCCAGGAGCCGGTCGCCGAAGGCGAAGCTCATCGCGATCGCCACTGGCAGCACCGCGCCGACTACCCAGAGGAGCTGCTGGCGAACGGCGAAGCGCGCGAAGGTTCGACCCTGCGCGCCTGGCGCGACGTACTTCTGAGTAATTGCGTCGAAGCTCGGCTGGGCGATCGCGGCGCTCAGGCCGAGCCAGCCCGCGAGCAGCACCTGCACCGCGAGGATGGGGTGCAGCGAGGCGAGCGCGGCGCCCGCGCCCGTCGCGAAAAGGGCGATGGTGAGCAGCGTCGACTCGCTGAGAACGTGGCGCGCCCGCGTGACGAAGGCGAGTCCCGCGAGCGAACCCCCGGCGCTTAGACCCAGCGCGAAGGCGTACCAGCCCAGGCCCGCCGACTCACGGCGCAATCCGAAGGCCAGCAAGAACAGCGTGAACCCCGCCGCGAAACGCATCAACGCCGCCGCACCGAGCCCCCAGGCCACCTCCACGTCGCCGAGAGGGTTAAGGGCGTGACGGTCGCGCTCGGCTTGACTGAGCGACACCTGGTCGCGCACGGCCTTGGCGGGCCGTTGCAGGCGGACGCTCGCCACTGTCGCCGCGACGTACACGAACACCGCCACATAGAGCACGCTGGGCGCACCAATGCTCTTTAAGATGCCCGCGCCGATTGAACCGGCGAGCAAGCCCGACAAAGTTCCCAGCAGGGTGAGCTGCGCGTTGAAACCGGCGAATCCCTCCGTCTCTTTGGTTTCGCCGGGCCATCCGGCGTCGCCCACGTGATCAGCGTGCTCGCGGAACTGGTCGGTGCGGGCCATTTCAGGCACGAGCGCTCCACGCGTCACGACGTAGAGCTTGGACGAGACGAGCAGAAAGAAGGCCAGGGGGAAGAGCCAGAGCGAGTTCAGGTGTTCGGCCATCATCCAGCACAGCGCGGCGCGCACGCCGGCGGAAAGGGCGACCAGCACCCTACGTCCATTGGCCGAGCGGTCGATAAGGGGTCCGAGCGCCGGCGAAACCACGGCGAACGGGGCAATGGTGAGTAGCAGGTAGAGCAGCACTCGACCCTTTGCTTCGGTCGGCGAGACCGAAAAGAAGAGCGAACCAGCGAGCGACACGGTGACGAGCGTGTCGCCCGCCATCATGATCACGTGCACGAGGGCCAGCCGGCCAAAGGCCGTCTTCTGATCGAAGAGGTCCTGGGCCGAGACTCGCGCCAACGTAACGAATCCGCGAGCCCGCACGTGTTGAGCGTAGGTGATGAAGCACCGGACCGAACTGCGAAGCAACTAGTTCGCAAACATGACGAACGCTTGCTCCAGCCGCATTGCCCTCAAACGTCGACAGCATTCGCACTCGTCGTGTCCGCCGCGAGCAGTTATCGAAAGGCAGCCTCGAGAAGCTGGCGGCGCGCTCGAGACGGCTCCGCGGCCGTCGTCGTGATACGCGCCGCGGCACGAAGGTGCTACACCGCGAAAGACCGCCCGACAAGGTACAATCTGAAACGACGCTTCGACTTCGCTCGATCGTGAGGGATTTGTCCATTCGACGCACCGCGTATCGCTACTACGAGCGTCGACTCGCTCGGGCGCTACCCGAGGAGCGACTGCCCCGGCACATCGGCGTCATTCTCGACGGCCATCGACGCTTTGCTCGCGCGGCGACCGACGGGGAATATCGAGCGAGTTACGAAGCCGGCATGTCCAAACTCGAGGAGTTGCTCGAATGGTGCAGCGAGCTCGGCATTAAGGCCGTAACGACGTGGGTGCTCTCGACCGAGAATCTGCGTCGGCCCGCCGCCGAGCTGAACCCCTACTTTGATGTACTCACCGAGCTTTTCCGACGGCTACCCAGTTTGGCCGAGCGCCTCCACTTCTCGTTATCGGTGAGCGGCAGCCTCGACCTACTTCCCCCCGACCTGGCGATGGCGGCAAAGAAGGCTGTTGACAAGGTCGGAGTGAGCGATTCCGCTCGCATGAACGTGAACATCGCCCTTTGCTACGGGGGCCGCCAGGAAGTGATCGACGCGTGCCGTTCTCTCGTGACCGACCTCCTGGCGGAAGGCGTTGCTCCCGACACCTTGGCGGAGTCAATCGACGCCGAGGGCATTGCGCGCAACCTCTACGCAGCCGAACTGCCGGACCTCGATCTCGTGATCCGCACGTCTGGTGAGTCCCGGCTGTCGGGGTTTCTGCTCTGGCAATCGGCGTTCGCCGAATTCGTTTTCGTCGATCCCTACTGGCCCGCATTCCGACGGGTGGACCTGTTGCGAGCGCTCCGCGACTTCACGCGTCGCGATCGTCGATTTGGGGCTTAGGCCCGCAAGATCTCAGACCGGCCAGTTGCCTTCGTTCAGTTCGAGTTGCAGCCCCAGAATTCGACGTAGTCCGGCAACAAGTGATGGTCGCAGTAGGTCGAACGCAGTGCGTTTCGCCACTCGCTCACCGTCGTGTCGTAGTGCAGCACCTCAGTAACGCTCACCTCCTCGACGCCGTGGCCCACTGTCGCCCAAAGGTACGCCCAGGTGCCAACGCAGCCGAAGCTCGCGACGCTACGAAGGTTGTGGTAGGGCGACGACAACGCCGAGGCGCTACACGGCGCGGCCACGGGGAAGGCGCTCGCTCGGCACGAAGTCGCCGCGGCGGCGAGGCCGAGGCCCGCGGCGAGGACGGCGCCCATGGCGATGCGAGACCACTTCACAGTGGAAGTTCACCACACCGTGGCGAGCGCTTCCTAGCGCTTCAAGAGCTCCAGAAACAGCGTGCCTATTGAGGCCTGCCACGTGGACTCATCGATGGGGCTGTTCGAAACGTCGTCGAGGGCCCGGCCGAAGATCAGGACCTGGAAGAGGACGGCCAGTGCCTCGGGCAAGATGTCATCGCGGAGCCACTCGCGCTTCTGGGCGAAGGCGGTGAGCTCGCGCAGGTCGTCGGTCAAGCGGGCCTGGGTAGCTCCAATGAGCTGCTTGAGCCGGGGCCGCGTCGCGGCGGCGGCGACGATCCGGATCCTCATCGCCCGCCGGGCCTTGCGTTCCGGACCGGACGAGAGGGTTGCGACAATTGGTTGCATTACCCTCACGTATTCGTCGAGCGTCTCGACGGTTTCGTTCACCTGTCGAAAGACCGCGAGATCCTCTTCCACCAGTCGCGAAAACATCATGTCGTAGGCGGCGTCGATTACGCCCTCGCGGGATCCAAAGTGGTGGTAAACCGACCCGTAATTAACGCCCGTGACGTCGCATATCTCTGGTATACGAATCGCCATCTCATCGCCGGCGACCAGGCGTTCGGCCACGGCGTCGAGAACCGCCTGCATCACCGGCATCGAGCGACTCTGCTTCGTCACCGAGCCAGTCTAAATGGGCGCTTTCAAGAACTTGATCGCAGAGTTCGACGACGTGTTGACATCAACGGGCCAAGAAATTCAAGTTCTCATGGCCCGCGCGTCACCTCTGCGCGAAAACGGACAAGACGTCACAAACGTTGGCGCAATATCACGCTTTCCAGGCTCCTACCTGATGACGAGCGAAAAACCTCTCCCGTAGGTTCTCATCGACGGTACCCGACCCAGTCGCCTCGCCCCGCTATCGCGCAGCAGTTCCGCCTCGTCGCGCTCGCCCACGGCGGCTTTGAGGTCGAGCTCATCGACCTTGTGGACGTCGATCCAGCGACGACCCCCGTCGAGGACGGGGTGTTTGCAGGCAACGATACGCCCGCGGAGTCTTCGACCACCTTGCTTAACGAACTGGCCGGCTTCGGGCCATGGCTAATGACGCTTCGCCGCAATCCCGAGTCCCAAGTTCATGGGAGGCGGCTGAGATCGGGTGGCGCTACGACGCTCTCGCGCGAAATGCGACGACGCGGTTTGCCGAGGGAGCCAGCAAGAGCCCGTCCCCCACGCTCGGCGTCGGGAAGTGATTGGCCGGCTGGCCGATCGTCGCTTGCTGGTGCACCTGACCGTTCGTCGGATTCAAGCCATAGAGCACGCCATTCTGTCCGATCGTCCAAATGAGCCCCGCCGCGTAGATCGGCGGACCACCCCCGACGCTCGCGCTCCACAGGATCCGCAGCGACGGCGGTGTTGCCGCAGCACGCAGCGCCACTGGCCCGTTCAAGCACGGCAAATAGATAGTCGTATCAACGATGGCCGAGCCTCCGTCGATGTCATTGGAACAGACGCCGGTGAGAATCGACTCGGGATGGCCAATTCCGCCCAAATGAGCGCCGTTGAGCAGGTAGGTCAGCGGCGACTTCCCCGCGAGGACGACTTGACCGTCCGCTAGAAGGACCGGCGCCGTGGTCATGTCTAAGTCGCCGGCGTTGTCCTCGGCCCAGGTGACCGGGGCGAAGAACTGACGAAGACTCAAGGCTGCGGTGAGATCGAGGACGGAATCGCTATCGTCGTAGGGCTGGGTGTCGGTGTGCGCCGAGCCATTGCCGGTGGTGACCCAGACGTCACCGTTAGGCGCAACGACGGGTGCGGCGCCCCCCATCCAGATGGCACCCTGGGAGTCGCCGGCCAGGGCGTCGACCGTGTAGAACGTAGGTGCTGAGCCCGTCTCGGCTACCGAGACGACTCGACCGCGATACGAGGAGCAGTCGCCGTAGTTGCCTCCCATGCCGAACACGACACGCCCTGCATCGAGGTTGAGCCCAGTCCGCTGGAGCAGTGCTGCCGGTTCGGCGTCGGGTGGGTCGACCCGCACGCTCAACTCGAGCGCGCCGCTCGCCGTGTTGAGTCCCACCAACATGTGCTCCGGTCCGCCGTTCTTCAACTCATCGGCGACCACGAAGATCTCGTCCCTCGAGGGATCGATTACGGGCGTGCCGGTGATGCCAACGGTCGGGGAGATGTCGCCACAGGCAAGCAGTGACGACGGCACCGCGGTGGCCAGATGTCGGGCCCAAACGACCCGGCCGTTGGACGACGAGAGCGCGTAGACAACGTCGCTCTCCGTTGCGACGTAGACCCGACCCGAGAAGACGAGCGGCTCGCCGTAAAGCTGTCCGCTCAGCGTCGGCGACTCCCACACCGGCCCAGTGGTGTTGACCGCACGCAAGGTCGTCGAAACGCCAGTGCCCTCAGCGTTGCCGTGGTAGACGGTCCAATCGCTCGCGCTGCCCGACGCCTGTGCCGAGGAGACGGTACCCACGACGACGAGTGCCGCGGCGCCCAAGAATAGCGCCGAAAAGCCCGCTACCGTTCGATGCGGACCCAATCGCCGCATCGTCATTGCGCCGCCGTGGCCGTCGACTCGATTCTCACGGCAACATCATGCCCCACCGCATGGTCCCGCTTCTTGTCACGCTTGCCGCGCCACGAATGCCGCTGGTTCTGAGAACACCAGTGGACGCTCAGCATCACAAATTGCCGTGCCCTATAGATATGTGTCGAGATCTCGTTTGAGCACGTTGTAGGCGTCGTTCAGTTGGGCCAGCGTCGGCGGCAGTTGATCGCTGATCTCCGCCTGTGCCTGCGCCGCCGGGAGCGTTTGAAGATCATCCACTTCCTCGCTCAGGGCCGACTGCGCCGCCGCGTAGCGGCGTTCGTCCCCGCGGGCGCTTGGCGGAACCAGCGCGTAGATGAAGGCTGACGACGCGATGCCGCCCAGTCGATCATGTGCGCGAGTAGCGGCACGCTCGACACAGCCCTGAAACTCCGACGTCGGACAGGCTCTCACGGCCGCTTCAAAGCTCGCCACGGCAGCAACCGCGTCCGAGTGCGATGAGTTCAGGAGTGAATGGGCAACCCGGGTTTCGACTCGTTGGATAAACGGCCGTTCAACCTGGGTGGTCCCCGCATAGATCAGAACGCCGAGCACGATCGCTATGACCAGTGCGACCTTGGACGACCGTTCGACAAGCCAGCGGGTCGGTAGAACGGGGACTTCCGCACCTGCGTTTCCGGCTCCGGTCGGCAAGCTCGACGAAATGCCTCCCTGGGGTAGCGCCGACGAGGTGATCAGTGGCACATCGACGCCTTCGCCGAAAAGTCCGCGAAACGGCTGGGTCGGCGTCAGCAGGCAGAGGTACGCCTGTAGGCGCATTTGATAACGCAGAACGAGCGCCAGGGCCTGGTGCAGCGGGCGCGGTTCGCGTCCCGCCAAGAGACCCCACACCCACATCAGAGCGAGCAACGGGTACGTGCCGAGCGACAGGACGGCGTTAACGAGGTTCGCGGGGTAACTGAGGATGAACCGGAAGAACACGGACCAGCGCCGCAGCCTGACGTGATCGACGGCGACAGTCACCTGATCGTTTGGCTTCTGGTGGAACGTGACGCCTGGCCAGCGCGGCACCAGCAAGTACTCGTACGCCAGGATGTTCGCGTACAGCCGCAGGGCGCTGGTCAGGAAGTCCTGCAGGCCATCGGACACCCGTCCGCTAAAGAGCGAGCAGAACCAGGCGGCGACCGTGACGAAGAAGGCAACGAAGCCAACGCCGACCGCGACGAAGAAGAGAGGCAGGCACAAGAGAAGGCGAAGGAAAACCGACCACCTCGACTGACGCGGCGGTTCGAGCGAGATGCCGACGAGGACCTGCGCCTCAACACGTGCGCCGCCGGATGAGAGTGGTGGCATGGGCGAGACACCGAACGTTCCACCACTTGGTGCGCCACACACTGGACAGAAGCGCTGATTGGCCGCTTCTTCGGTCCCGCAGTTAGTGCAGTACGGCACGCCGGCTCCTCGGATGGTCCAGTTGCGAATCATCTCACAATGAACTTGTTCCCATCGTCGCCACAGCGCTCTCGAACGGGAGTCGATTCCGCCGGGCGAGGCGCTTTCACTCCACGTGAACCGTCATGAATGACACCACGCCTCAGCCGTTCATGTCGCCTCGATCCCTTAGGTCGGTCTTGCTCAAAGGAGGCGGTCAGAAGCTCTGCATGCCGTCAAGGTTCTCGTAATGGTGCCCTTTCAACGTGATGACATGAATCGCATGCAAATACCGAATTGTGAGTATCACTCGTCTTAAAATGGGCTCGCGTTGGCGGCGTGTTGGGCGCGATTTGACGCTGGCTCGAAAGAATTGATCGGATGTCGGGAAACTGCAATCTCGCAGTGAAAATTGCGAGTCGGGAGATGCAAACATGTCGGTAACCGAGGAACGCCGCCGTGGCGGACGCCGTCGCTTCGACCTGACTTCGGCGGCTATCGAGCCGGCTGAGCAGGCGCCCGACACCGCTCTCCCTAACCCTCCTAAGCCGAGCACCGAGGCGGCGCCTGCCGAGCCTCATCGACACAGCCAATGGGTGCGATTCGCCTTCGCCGGACTGGGCGTGCTGTGGCTGGCGTACCTCATCTCGCTCATCGTTCGCCGACCCGGCCAACAGTGGACCTGGCTGGACGGCTGGGGCCTCGTCGGCCTCGAAATGGTCGCCACGGCGCTCTGTCTGCATCGCGGTCGAGAAAAGCGTCCAGGTCGGACCGTGCCGCTCCTGCTTGGCATGGCCGTCCTTTGCTGGACGATCGGTGACGCCCTACTGACCATCGAGTCCCTCGGCGGCAAGACCCCGCCGACCCCGTCAGCCGCCGACGCTCTCTACCTGCTCTTCTACCCGCTCGCCTACGTGGCGACGGTGCTCTCACTTCGGCGAGGACTCGGCCGGGTCGCCCGCCCGAACTGGCTCGACGGGGTCGTCGCCGGTCTTGGCGCGGCGGCGCTGTGCGCCGCATTCGCGTTCCACAGCATTCACCACATCACCGGTGGCACCTCACTGAGCACGGCGGTCAATCTGGCGTACCCGATCGGTGACCTCTTGCTGCTCATCCTCGTCATCGGCGGTACGGTACTGCTCTCTGGCCGCCGTACGAGCCAGTGGTACGTCCTGGCCACGGGCATCTCGGTGATCGTGATTGGCGACACGTTCAACCTCTTTGGATCGTCGGGCCTGGCGACCCGACTCGGCAGCGACTTCAACAGCATTGCCTGGCCGACGGCAATCCTGCTCATGTCGATCTCGGTGTGGCTGCCGTCAAAGTCGATCGACCCGTTGCGCACCGAGAAGGTCTCCGGATTCTTACTACCGGGACTGGCGTCGTTCGCCGGCCTCTTCATCCTCGTGGCGGGAACGGTGAGCCACATCAGTCGCGTCGCGCTCTGGCTCGCCGTAGGCACGCTCCTCACGGTTGGCGTACGCCTGGCCCTTTCGGCGCGCAGCCTGCGAATACTGACCGAGCAGCGCCATCGCCAGGCCCACACCGACGAGCTCACCGGTCTCGGCAACCGGCGCCAGCTGTCGAAGGTCCTCGATCTCTTCTTCGAGGAACAAGCCAGCACCGCCAGTGCGATGCGCGAGCTGGCCTTCCTCTTCGTAGACCTCAACCATTTCAAGGAGATAAACGACAACTTCGGCCACCCCGCCGGTGACGAATTATTGCGCCAGCTCGGCCCGCGACTGATGAAGGCGGTGGGAAGTTCTGGCTCGGTCGTTCGCCTGGGCGGTGACGAACTCGCAGTCGTCTTGTTGGACGCCAACGCGAACGACGCCGGGGCCGTCGCTCGTCGGGTCATTGACGAGATCGAGCAGCCCTTCACCCTGAACAAGATCCGCGCCAGCGTCGGAGCGAGTATCGGGATCGCGCTCGTGCCCTCGAACGCCACCGACGGCTCAGCGCTGATGTGGTGCGCCGACGTCGCGATGTACCGCGCCAAATTGGGCAAGACTCCCTACGTCTTCTACGACCAAGACCTCGACTGGGCCGAGAACCAGCCTGACTTCCTCGACGAGTTGCGTGAAGCCGTTAAGGAGGGCGACTTCGTACTTCACTACCAGCCACAACTTGACCTGAAGTCCGGCCAGATGTTGGCCGTTGAGGCGCTGGTGCGATGGCCGCACCCCAAGCTCGGACTCGTGCCGCCGGTGAAGTTCCTCACGCTGGCCCGAGACGCGGGGCTGATGTGGCCCCTCACCAAGTGGGTGCTCAACGAAGCCCTCTCGCAGTGCGCGACGTGGCGATCGACGGGGCGCCAACTCGCCGTATCGGTCAACGTCGCAACTTCCGATCTCTTGGAGATCGACTTCATCTACGTTGTTCAGGATCTGCTCGATCAATATGACCTACCAGGCGACGCCGTCGTCATCGAGATCACCGAGGAAACCATCATCGAGGACTTCCTGAAGGCGCAGGCCGTAATCCTCCAGCTTCGCGACCTCGGCATTGTGGTCTCGATCGACGACTTCGGCGCGGGCTTCACGTCGCTGGCCTACCTGAGCAGCCTCGCGGTCGGCGAACTGAAGCTTGATCGAACTTTCATCACCGCGCTGAATTCTGTAGGCAACGGCCGCGAGATGGAACTTGTGCGAGCGACGATCAATCTCGGCCACGACATGGGCCTACGGGTCGTGGCCGAAGGGATCGAGGACGTCGAGACCCTCGACCTCATTGGCGACCTCGGATGCGACCTCGCCCAGGGCTACTTCATCAGCCGCCCGGCTCCGGCGAGCCGACTCTCGTTCCAGTCGACGGAGGTTAGGTCGCTCGTCTCACCATCGGTGAGCTAGAGCTCAATCCAAGCAGCCCCGAAACTCGATCGACGGGCCCGATGGCGTCCTCGGCTCGAGCGCCGCTGCGAACTGCTTGCCAGACGAGACGACGGCCCCAGTTGTAGGTTGGAATCGTGATCCGAAGAGTGGTGCTCGTCTTCAGCCTGGCGCTGATGGGGGTCGGCGCCTACCTCATTGGACGCGTTCACCAGACGGAGAGCGTCTGCTCCCATAATTCCAGTCCCCTCACGGGGGCCGGCGTCGGAGCGAACTGCATGAATATGGTGTCCTTCTACTACATCGGCTTCGCCATAGCCATCGCCGGCTTCATCATCTTCTTGCTGGCACTCATCTCCCGATCCAAGCGCGAGAAGGACGAACGACACAACAGCCGCCAGCGCGCGGCCCAACGGATCAAGAATCGCGAGAACAATCCGATCCGTAACATGTAGCGCCAGCTCCCCGACGACGGCCCGGGCGCCGGTGCTATCTACTCAAGGTCTTCGAACGACTGTCTCCGAAAGGCAGGCCCCGATTCTGGCGTTCGTTTCGTCGACCGGTCGAGGAGACGCCAGCCACGGCGAACTATTCAGGCAGGTGGCACACCGCCTCGACGTTATTCCCGTCGGGATCGCGCACGAAGGCGCCGTAGTAGTGCTCGTGATACTCCGGCCAGAGCCTTGGTTTGTGCAACACTTCGGCCCCTGCGCCAACGGCCGCGTCGAAAAAGGCTCGCACAGCGGCGCGATCGCTCGCCACAAAGGCGATGTGGGACTCCCGAAAGCCGTCGCCGCTCGTTTGACGCCCAATCCAAAAAGTCGGCTTCGGCGCCACGCCGTAGCCGACAACGTCGCCGAAATCCATCACCCGCTCCGCACCGAGCGGCGCAAGTACAGCGTCGTAGAACCGAGCACTCGCCGCCACGTCAACGCACTGGATGGAGAGATGATCAATCACTCGTGCATCATGCCACATCGGCAACCTCGGCCCGCGGCGATACTCGTGTTGCAAGCGACCGCACCTGGTGCGTCATTTCGATCTGTCCCAACTCGCGCAGCGTCATAGGCCTCGACGGACGATGGAGACCGAAGCCCATACTTCTCGCCCATTGGGACGAATCGCCTAAGGAATGGAGCGCCGCGCCCGTCGCGTTCGGCGGGGCCCGCAAGCTCTGCGAGTGTCCGGTCGCGACACCGGCGAGAAGGAGGATCTCGATGACACAACTGGCGAGGGTGGCCGACGGCCCGCTTTCGCTGCGGGGGTCTTCGAGGTGAACCAGAAACGCCGTCACGTTGGAGGTGTCGAGCGTTGGATTGTCGGGAAGAGGCGAGCAATCACTGCGCGCCCAACTAGCACCCAAACCTTTCTCAACAAATCGACAACGACATCAAATTCGCTGAACTCATGAGCTTCCGTGCCTACCATCAAGAATTAGTCGGGAAAATCTCTTGGTCGAGGAGTGTCGGGCGAATGCAAACTGAGCCACGTTCGTACGCGGATCTCATTGATCGCGCCCTGCTGAACCCCGTACAAAAACTCATTGCCTCGTCCGATTTTCTCAACAACATCTCTACGGGCATGCTCTTTCGTAACTCCGAGGGCGTCATCGTGGACTGCAATCGCGCCGCCGAGACGATTCTCGGCACCCCGCGCGAAGAGCTCATCGGAACGACCTCGACCGACGTCGAACGCAGTGCGGTGGGCCTCGACGGTCTGCCCCTCGCCAATCGCGAGCCCGCAGCCCTGCGCGTGCTGAGGTCCGGCGAGGCGGTGGCCAACTTGATCGCTGGCATCAACGTGGGCGATAACGCCCAGAAATGGGTGTCGGTCAAGGTGTGGCCCGCGGTCGTCGCCGGCGAAGTCGTCGGCGCGTTCTCAGCCTTCGACGATGTTACGCGTCAGGTCAAGGAGCGACGCTTCCTCGAAGTGCTGTCGGGTGTTAACCAGGTCGCCCGTCTGAACCTCAGTGAAGTGGAGACCCATCAGCGCATCTGCGACATCCTGGTGAGCGATGGGTGCTTCGCGCTGGCCTGGGTCGGCGTTGCCTCTAGTGAGGGCGGCGTAGACATCGTCTGCTCATCGGGCGCCAGCGCCTACCTTTACGACAACATCGTGTCGTGGTGGGGCTCGAGGCAGAGCGGTCTCGGTCCCACCGGCACCGCGCTGCGGACCCGAACCACGCAAGTCGCCAACAACCTCGCCAGCCAGCCCCTCTATGGTCCCTGGCGCGATCGCGCGCGCGAGTTCGGCCTCGCGTCGAGCATCGCCTTACCCATCGAACTCGACGACCGCCTGATCGTCGTTTCGATCTACGACGCTTACGCGGAGGCCTTCGACGAACTCTCGGTGCGGGGGCTTGAGACCATTGCCGCCGAGATCGGGTCGTGCATGACGAGCCTGAACTCCGTGCACCAACGAGAAGCCGCATTGGAAGAGTCCGTGGCCGCCCAGAGCGCACTGCGCCAAGCCGAACTCTCGCGCGAGGAAGCCGAGCAGTGGTTCAAGACCCTCGTCGCAAAGTCCAGCGACCTGATGGTCGTCGTCGACGACCACGCGCGATTCATTTACACCAATCCCGTGGTGGACCGGCTCTTCGGTTACGAGCCGAACTCGCTCATCGGACGCAACATCTTTGACTTCATGCACCCCGACGACCGGGCCCTCGCGGAGGCGGCGGTCGTAGCGACGTTGGAGACCGGCAGCACGGAGCACCCCGTGGACATTCGGTTTCTCGCCGCTTCGGGAGAGTGGCGTTGGATCGAAGGGACGCTGGCGAACTACCTCGCCGATCCGGCGATCCGCGGTATCGTGGGCAACGGCCACGACGTGACCGAGCGAACGTACCTCACGCGGGCCCTGGAAACTCTGAGTGAAGGCACCCAGGTACTGGTGCACGCGGTCGACGAGTCGTCGCTGCTCAGCGACCTTTGCCAGACCATCGTCTCGGCCGGGGGCTATCCCCTGGCCTTCGTCGGCTTCATCGACGACGAGTCGAAGCGGCTCAACCGAGTGGCGACGGCGGGCATCGTCGAGGCATTGGAGGGGCTGGAGTTCGGCTGGGGCGACGATGAGCTTGGTTCGGGGCCTATCGGTGACACCGTCAGAACAGGCGAGGTCCACATTGAGAACGACATCCTCCACTCGGGAGTCATCGAGCCCCGGCGTGTTCGGGCCGAGCGGTACGGGATTCGATCGGGCTGTTCCTTCCCGCTGCGAGTCCAGGACGAATTAATCGGGATGGTCGCAATCTTCTCGGCGCAGGCGAACTACTTCGGTCCCAGCGAGGTGGCGACGCTGGGCGAGCTGGTCGACGAGCTCGCCTACGGCATCGGAAGGCTGCGCGACGCCGAGCGGCTGGCGAGCAACGAGGCCCTGATCCGCGAAAGCGACGAGCGGTTCCGGCTGGCATTCGACTACAACATGGCACCCATGTTGTTCAGCGACTTCGAAGACCGAGTCATCGCGGTCAACGACTCCTTCTGCCGGATGGTTGGCTTCACGCGCGAGGAGTTGCTGGGTCACGACTCCAAGCAGTTCACCTACCCCGACGACATCGGCATCACCGAGGACTCCCTCGTGCGGCTCAGTTCGGAGCGGGCCGACCAGCTGCGCTACACCAAGCGCTACCTGCGCAAGGACGGGCGGGTGCTGGTCTCGGAGGTATCGCGGTCAGCGGCTCGCGACGCCACGGGGAGAATCCGCTACTTCGTCTCCTCCGAACGCGATATCACCGAGGAGCGAGCCTTGGCCGCCGAGCTCTCGCACCAGGCGCTACACGACGCCCTCACGGGACTCGCCAACCGGGCGCTCTTCGAAGACCGACTCGCTCAGGCCCACGCCCGCGTGCTGCGCCATGGCGGTCGGGGCGCCGTCCTGTTACTGGATCTCGACGACTTCAAGGGCGTCAACGACGCCCACGGACACTTGGTGGGCGATCAGCTCCTGACGGGCATCGCGCGCCGTTTCGAGCTGGTGACCCGCTCAACGGACACCTTGTCGCGATTCGGCGGGGACGAGTTCCTCTACCTGGCGGAAAACCTGGCCTCGGCTCAAGAGGCCGAGGATGTAGCAATGCGCCTCATCGACGTCCTCGCCGAGCCGTTCGCCTTCAACGGACTGGTGCTCGAGCAGCACGCCAGCGTGGGCATCGTGGTGTTCGACGAGACCTATCGCAGCAGCACTGACCTTATTCAGAGGGCCGACGTCGCCCTCTACGAGGCGAAGCGCCTCAACCGGGGTCGCACGGCTGTCTTCACGCCCAGTATGCAACAGCAGGCGGTCAGCCACTTCGAGCTGGTCCAAGAACTGCGCCGAGCTCAGCAGACCGGCGATCTCGCGATGCACTACCAGCCCATCGTAGAACTCGAAACCATGGGCGTCGTCGGCTTCGAGGCGCTGATGCGCTGGCAACACCCCGAGCGCGGCTGGGTGCCGCCCGACGTCTTCATTCCCCTCGCGGAGCAAACCGACCTAATCCTGGAACTCGGGACCTTCGCCCTCGACCAGGCGATCGCCGCGGCGAGCTCGTGGCCGACTTCCGCGCTCGGCCGGTCGCCCTACGTGAGCGTCAACCTCTCGGTTCACCAGTTTCACGACCCCGCCCTCGTGGGCACCATCGAGGCGGCGCTCGCGAGGACCGGCCTCGAACCCGGGCGTCTCGTCATCGAGATCACCGAGAGCGCCCTGTTGCTGAACGTCACAGAGACAATGAACGTGATGGAGCGCATCAGTGCCTTGGGGGTCGGCATCGCCCTCGATGACTTCGGCACCGGGTACTCGTCACTCTCCTACCTCGCGCTCATGCACCCGACGATCATCAAGATCGATCAGTCGTTCGTCAGCCCCGTCACCGACAGCGAACGAAACGACACGCTCCTCGAAGCCATCGTGTCGCTCGGACAGAAGCTGGGCATGACGATGTCCGCCGAAGGCATCGAGACGCCCAGCCAACTCAAACGGCTCCATCGACTTGGGTGCGAGTACGGACAGGGGTTCCTGTGGTCGCCAGCAGTGCCCAACGG
>Ga0209415_10000720_pt1 | contig 61879 bp, 61 predicted proteins | sample PeaSoiSIISIP2007_FD_187696 | JGI IMG/M metagenome (GOLD analysis project Ga0209415, IMG submission 187696) | Peat soil microbial communities from Weissenstadt, Germany - SII-SIP-2007 (SPAdes) (version 2) | ecosystem: Environmental > Terrestrial > Soil > Wetlands > Peat | place: Germany...
GCACTAGAACCTGAATCTAGCGCGTCTACCAATTTCGCCACCTGGGCAGGACAGCGGAGGGCGAATTCTAAGTCGAGGCTCCTGGTTGTCAAATGGCGCGAAATAAGCCCGAATCGAGCGATGGCGCGAATAGTGTCCACGCGGCAGACCCACGGCAGGCGGTGCTGGACGCGCTGACGCGCGCCGGCACGCCGCTGCGACCGGAGGAATTGGCCGCTTTGCTGCCGGCCACGCCCGAGCAACATGTCGATCTCGAGCGCACGCTGGCCGAACTCGAGCGAAACGGGCAGGTGGTCCGCAACCGTGCCGGCTTGCTGCTGATTGCCGCGCGCGCGAACCTCGTCTCCGGTCAGGTCCAGGGCCATCGCGATGGCTTCGGCTTCCTGATTCGCGACGACCGCGGGCCCGATGTCGTGCTCTCCGAGTCGGAGATGAGCAAGGTCGTGCACGGCGACCGGGCCTTGGTGCGCGTAAGCGGGACGGATCGTCGCGGGCGACCGGAAGGCGAAATCGTCGATGTCATCGAGCGGCGCACGGACCGCCTGGTCGGGCGCCTGCTCAACGAGCGTGGCGTAAGCGTGGTCGTTCCCGAAGACCAGCGCATACGGCACGACATCCTGGTACCCCCGCAGGCCTGCGGCGGGGCGCACGACGGGCAGGTCGTGGTGGTCCAGATCGTGCAGCAACCCCAGCGCAACATGCAGGCCGTGGGACGCGTCGTCGAGGTGCTCGGGGAAATCGATGACCCGGGCATGGAAATTGAAATCGCGGTCCGCAAGTTTGCCGTGCCGCATGAATTTCCGGAGGACGTGCTTGCCGCCGCCAAGTCGCTGCCATCGGAGGTGCGCAAGGCCGATCTGCGCGGCCGCATCGACCTGCGCGACATCGACCTGGTGACCATCGACAGTGAGGACGCGCGCGATTTCGACGATGCGGTCTACTGCGAAGCCGACGGACGCCGGGGATGGCGCCTGATCGTCGCCATCGCCGATGTCGACCACTACGTGGCCCCGGGTACGAGCCTGGACCGCGAAGCGCAGAACCGCTCGACCTCGGTGTATTTCCCGCGCCGGGTAATCCCGATGCTGCCGGAGGAGCTCTCCAACGGCTTGTGCTCGCTCAAGGCCGATGTCGATCGCCTGGTGATGGTGTGCGATATGACGGTCAATAAGGATGGCGCGGTGCGCGGCTACCAGTTCTATCGTGGCGTAATGCATTCGCAGGCCCGCCTTACCTACAACGAGGTATGGGAAGCACTATCAATCCCGACCAGCCGGGCAGCGGTGCGCCACGAGAAGCTCCTGCCGCGCCTGCATGAACTCCACGAGGTCTATCGCGCGTTCGCGCGCGCGCGGGCGGCCCGCGGCGCACTGGAGCTCGAAACCACCGAGACACAGATCATTTGCGATGCCAATGGCCGTATAGAGCGCATCGTGGCGCGGGTACGCAACGATGCCCATCGGCTCATCGAGGAATGTATGCTCGCGGCCAATGTCTGCACTGCTGATTTCCTGCAGCGCAAGGGCCAGGACGCGCTGCTGCGCGTGCATGAGGGGCCAACACCGCAGAAGCTCGAGGCCCTGCGCGCAACTCTGAAGGCCTTCGGTCTGCACCTGGGCGGCAGCGAGGCGCCGCAGCCCAGGGATTACGCGCAGCTCATCGAGCGTATCCGTCCGCGGCCCGACGCGCCCTTGCTCAACATGCTACTGCTGCGATCGATGCAGCAGGCGCAGTACAGTCCGCACAACGTGGGTCACTTCGGACTGGCATACCCGGCCTACACCCACTTCACGTCCCCGATCCGCCGCTACCCGGATCTGCTGGTGCATCGCGCCGTCAAGGCCATACTCGCCGGCAAGCGGTACGTTCCGCAGGTCGCGGCAGAAGGCGCCGAGGATGATTCGGAGCCCGTGGCGCGCTGGGAGCAGCTCGGCATGCTGTGCTCGGCAAACGAGCGGCGTGCCGACGACGCGTCGCGTGACGTTGAGGCCTGGCTCAAGAGCTACTACGTGCGCGAGCGGGTAGGCGAGATCTTTTCCGGGTCGATCAGTGCAGTGGTCCCGTTTGGCCTGTTTGTCGTCCTCGACGAGTTGTACGTCGAGGGGCTGGTGCACGTTTCGGAACTCGGTAGCGAGTATTTCCAGTTCAACGAGGCCACGCACGAATTGCGCGGCGAGCGAACGGGGATCCGCTTTCGCCTGAGCGACCGCCTCACGGTCCAGGTCGCGCGCGTCGATCTGGAGGCGCGGCGGATCGACTTTCGCATGGTTCGCCCCGGTGAGGCGGGTCTGGGCGAGACGGCCCCGGCACGTGCGGCCTCCCGCACTGCGGCCGGCGAGGGCGTCGAGCAGCGGCGCCACCGCCAGGCAGCGCGCGCCGAACGCATCGCGGCGCGGCGCGGCAAATCCAAGTCATCGTCGACACGGGCGCCGACGAAGGACGCCGATGGAGTGGCGCGCCGCCGGCGCAAGTGATGCCGGCCGATGGTTGAGGCCAAAGCCCAAGGCAGGAGGTCCGCGGCGGACCCGATGGACTCCGGCCATCGCATCCTCGCTGGTTTTCATGCCATCGGGGCCCGGCTGCGCAACGATCCGGCCTCCATCGAGGTTCTGTACTTTGACCCGAGCCGGCGCGATGCGCGCATGCGAGAGCTGCTCGCGCGCGCTGCCGCTGCCGCGGTCCGCTGCGTGGCCGCCGACGCCGCGCGCCTGCAGGGCATGTCGCCGCAGGCGCCGCACCAGGGGGTCGTTGCCCAGGCGTGCGCGAAGCCACCTAGCGCGAGCTTGGAGCAACTGCTAGAGGCGGTGCGCCCCGAGACCTTGCTTTTGCTGCTCGATGGAGTAACAGACCCGCGCAACCTCGGTGCCTGCATGCGCACCGCGGCGGCGGCCGGTGCCGATGCCGTCATCGTGCCACGCGATCGCTCCGCGTCCCTTACTGCCGTGGTCGCCAAGGCGGCGGCCGGAGCGACCGAATCGCTGCCGCTGATCGCAGTCACCAACCTGGCACGGGCAATGAAGGACTTGCAGGATGCGGGGATTTGGATCATCGGTGCCGAGATCGAAGCGACACAAGGCCTCTATGACGTGGATCTGACCGGTGCATGCGCCTGGGCCTTGGGCGCCGAGGGCAGCGGTCTGCGGCGCCTGACGCGAGAGCGCTGCGATGTATTGGTGCATATTCCCATGGCTAGGGGGATGGAAAGCCTCAATGTCTCGGTTGCCGCCGGCGTATGCCTATTCGAGACGCAGCGCCAGCGGCGCCAACAGGCAGGATGAGCCGCCGCCCGCACCGCGGAACAACGGCGATCTGGCGCCGATCGCCTTGCGGCGGAAATCCCAGCTGGTCCACATATATTGTGGCGAAGCGCACTTTTCCGCGGTAGAATGCCGGGCTTTATCCTTGCTGCACCGCAGTTTTCGTGAGCGAGTCGTTCGCTTTTGTCGCACGCAATCGGCCATTCATCGGCGCGAAGGCGGGCAGACGGACACTTCGCGTTCGCCCCAGTCGGCATAACCTGGTGCGCGAATTGGCGGGCAGCTGATCCCGGATGGGATATCCACGAGGAGCGTATGCATGCGTCACTATGAAGTCTGTTTTATCGTTCATCCGGATCAGAGCGAGCAGGTTCCGGCGATGATCGAACGCTACCGCACCCTGGTCACGTCGCAGGGTGGCCAGGTACACCGGGTTGAGGACTGGGGGCGGCGCCAGCTTGCCTATCCGATCGAAAAGCTCGTCAAAGCCCACTACGTCCTGTTCAATATCGAATGCGGCAAGGCGACGCTCGATGAGCTCGAGCATGGATTTCGGTACAACGATGCCGTGCTGCGCCATCTTACCGTCGGTCAGAAGAAAGCCATCACCACGCCCAGCCCGATGATGAAAGTCGTCGAAAAGGAAGAGGCGCGCAAGACGGTCGTCGAGCCGGCCAGCGCCGGCGTCTGAGGGCGGCGCGCCGAGTTCAGCGGGCAACGGTCGGTGCTTGGCGCAACGGGATTTTTGCCGGCGGACCCGGACCGTGGCAACAGCAGCAGGATGCTTGGCAACGTGAATCGTGTACAGATGAACGCCACCTTGATCGAGCGGACCGCGCTACGCTTTACACCCGCAGGAATACCGGTGATCGAGGCCCAGCTTCAACACCTGTCGGACACGGTGGAGGCCGGCACAAGCCGCCGGCTCGATTTTCCCTTCGCTGTCATTGCGATCGGCGGGACGGCCCGCCAGCTGGCGAGCGAGCGGCTGGGATGCGAGTTAGCCTTGAGCGGTTTTCTGGCGCCGCGCAGCCGCCGCAGCACCCGGCTCTTGGTACATGTGCTGGAATTTTCCCGGGTCGATGCTCCCGCAGAGGCGAGTGCAATCCGGAACGATGAAAAGGCGAGAACGGAGTAGATCTATGGCAACAGCGCGCAAGAGCAGCAGCAAATCGAAGGCCGGCTTCAAGGGGAAAGGCAAGCCGAACGGACGGCGTTCGCAGCAACAAAACGCCCTTTTCAAGCGCAGGAAGTTCTGCCGCTTCACGGCCGAGAAGGTCGAGTTCATCGACTACAAGGACGTGGAGACCCTGCGCGATTTCATCCAGGACAATGGCCGAATCATCCCCGCACGGCTCACCGGTACCAAGGCGCACTACCAGCGCCAGTTGGACACGGCGATCAAGCGTGCGCGTTTTCTGGCACTGTTGCCCTATACCGATATCCACTGAACCGACATCATCCGGTCCGTCGGCATCGGCTCCGGCGGATTGCGCAGCCCTTGCTTGCGTCCCGATGGGCCGAGGCTTTGCCGCAGGATTCAACATGCAAATCATTCTTCTCGAAAAAATCGTCAATCTGGGTCAACTGGGCGAGGTCGTCCGGGTCAAGGACGGGTATGCCCGCAATTTCCTGATCCCTTCGGGCAAGGCCAAGCGAGCCACGGACGCCGCCATCAAGGAATTCGAGGTTCGGCGCACGGACCTCGAACGGGTCCACGCCGAGCGCCTCCAAGCGGCGCAGGTGCAGGGGGAGCGCCTCCAGGGACTTACGTTGCAGATTGCCGCCAAGGCCGGGGTCGATGGCCGACTGTTCGGATCGGTCACGAACTATGATGTCTCCGAGGCCCTGGGCAAGCAGGGGTTCGACGTACCCAAGGCGAGCATCCGCCTGCCCTTGGGTCCGCTCAAAACCGTTGGCGATCACAAGATATCGATTTCCCTGCATTCGGACGTGGTCGTCGAGATCACGGTTTCCGTTCTCGGCGAGCACGTCTGAAAGAAAACATCCGGGCCGCTCCAGGACCATAGGAAGATGAGATCGAGACTTGTCACTGCTGCGGTGACAGGGTCGGCCTGATCCCTTCGTTTTCGTCTTGCTATAGTGCCTGCGGAGTCGGGAGGAAGCATGAATTCGTCGGTTGTGGACCCGCAGCTCGTGGCGGTGCGAACGCCGCCGCATTCGATTGAGGCCGAGCAATCGGTCCTCGGCGGCCTGCTGCTCGACAATGCCGCGTGGGATCGCATCGCCGATCGCCTTGTCGGCGAGGACTTTTATCGCCACGACCACCGGCTGATCTTCCAGCATATTTCGCGACTGATCGAAAACTCGCGCCCGGCCGACGCCATAACGGTCTACGAGGCGCTGCAAACCAGCGGCAAGGCTGGCGACGCCGGTGGGCTGGTGTATCTGAACTCCCTGGCGCAGAACACGCCGTCGGCAGCCAATATCCGCCGCTACGCCGAGATCGTCCGCGAGCGGGCCGTGCTGCGCCGGCTCGTCGGCGTGGGCGAGGAGGTGGCGGCAGCCGCGCTGAATCCGCAGGGCCGGGACGCCAAGCAAATTCTCGATGAGGCCGAATCCAAGGTCTTTCAGATCGCAGAGCAGGGCGCGCGCGATCGCGGTGGCTTCGTCAAGCTCGAACCGCTGCTGACCCGGGTCGTGGAGCGGATACAGGAGCTCTTCGAGCGCGCGAGTCCGACGGACGTTACCGGAGTTCCGAGCGGATTCACCGACCTCGACACCAAGACCGCCGGATTTCAGGAAGGCGACTTGATCATCATTGCCGGACGCCCGTCGATGGGCAAGACGGCCCTGGCACTGAATATCGGCCAGCACGTGGCAATCGACATGGGAATGCCGGTGGCCGTTTTCTCCATGGAAATGGGCGCCGAGCAACTGGCGATGCGTCTGCTTGGTTCCGTGGGGCGGATCGATGCCCATCGTTTGCGCACCGGGCGCTTGACGGACGAGGACTGGCCCAAGCTGAGCGAGGCGATGGAGCGCATGCACGCCGCGCCGCTGCACATCGACGAGACCCCTGCACTCAACGCGCTGGAGCTGCGCGCCCGGTCGCGGCGCCTGGCCCGTGAATACGGCAAACTCGGCCTCATCATCGTTGATTATCTTCAGCTGATGTCGGCCAGTTCCTCCGGCGAGAACCGTGCCACGGAAATTTCGGAGATCTCGCGCTCGCTCAAGGGCCTGGCCAAGGAGCTCAAGGTTCCCGTCATCGCGCTATCCCAGCTCAACCGCACGGTGGAGCAACGCACCGATAAGCGCCCGGTGATGTCCGATCTGCGGGAATCGGGCGCCATCGAGCAGGACGCCGATGTCATCCTCTTCATTTACCGCGACGAGGTTTACAACCCGGAAAGTCCCGACAAGGGGATCGCCGAGATCATCCTGGGCAAGCAGCGTAACGGGCCCATTGGCCGCGTCCAACTGCGCTTCGGCGGTGAGCACACCCGGTTTGACAACCTTTCCTTGACAAGCACGTTTTGACGATGAACGAAGCGCGCGTGCGTGCGGAAATGACGATCGAGGAGCAGGCCGGGGAATCGCCTCGGGCGCTCGAGCGGCCCGAGCCGCGTCTTTGGCGCGCCCTGCTGACGCGCCTGCGCTGGCGGGACCGGCACTTTTACCCCTTGTTCAATCTGCACGCGCAACTGTGCGTCGCGGCGGTCGAAGCGCTGCTGCAACTGCTCTCCGACCTTAACGATCCGCGCGGGATGGTGCGCGAGATCGAAGCATTGGAAAAGCGAGCCGATGCGATCGTCGATGAGGTTCACGGTGCCCTGCGCCGCACGTTTTTTCCGCCGCACCCGCGCTCGGCCATCGTTGACCTGATCAATCGGCTCGACGACGTCCTGGACCTGACCGAGGACGCGGCGCAGACCATACATCTGTATCACATAACCGCGCTCACACCCGAGGCGCTGAGGCTGGCGCAGCTGGCGCTGGACAGCGTCAAGCGGATTGAACGCGCAGTCGGAATGTTGGCAACGCCGCAGTTCAGCCAGGAGCTGCTGGCGCTGTGCGCGCAGATCGATAATCTGGAAGCCGAGGCCGACCACGTTCTGCGCGCAGCGATGTCAAAGTTGTTTCGCGACGAGCCCGACGCACGCGAGCTGATCAAGTTGCGCGCCGTGTATGAAGTGCTGGAAGAATTGACCGACGTGTGCAAGGATGTCGCCACCGAGATGGAGGCCATCGTCCTGGGCCACCTCGGCAGCTGAGCGGCCTGTTGCCTAGCTGCGACGGGTGCCGGCGCCTGCGCAACAATTGCGAGCTGCGGTGCGCGCCGTGTTACGACCTGCGGGGCCGCCCCGCATCCCCGAGTCTGCCTTGCTCGCGAGGCCTGTCAGTCCGCTGTTCCTAGCTTACAGCGCTTCGGCCGCGTAGTCGGCCAGGCGCGAACGCTCGCCCCGCTGCATGGTGACGTGGCCGGCGTGGGGCCAACCCTTGAAACGGTCCACCACGAACGTGAGCCCGGAGCTGCCCTCGGTCAGGTACGGGGTATCGATCTGCGCGATATTTCCCAGACATACCACCTTGGTTCCCATGCCGGCGCGGGTGACCAGGGTCTTCATCTGCTTGGGGGTGAGGTTTTGCGCCTCGTCGATGATAAGAAATTTGTTGATGAAGGTGCGGCCACGCATGAAACTCATCGATTTGATTCGAATCCGGGTCCGGATCAGGTCGTTGGTCGCGGCTCGCCCCCATTCCCCACCGGCCTCGTCACTGCGATTGAGCACCTCGAGGTTGTCTTCCAGGGCGCCCATCCAGGGAGCCATTTTTTCCTCTTCGGTCCCCGGCAAAAAGCCGATGTCCTCGCCAACGGGCACCGTAGCGCGGGTAAAGATGATTTCCGAAAAGCGTTTGGCTTCGAATGTCTGTGCAAGGCCCGCAGCCAGGGCCAGCAGCGTCTTGCCGGTCCCGGCTTGGCCGATCAGGGAGACGAAGTCGCACTCGGGGTCGCATAGCAGATTGAGTGCAAAACTTTGTTCGCGATTGCGCGCCGTGACTCCCCACACCGAGTTCTTGGCGTGCAGGTAGTCGCGCAGCACCCGTAACACCGCCGTTCTGCCGCGAATCTCCCGAACCTGGGCGTAAAAGGGTGCGCCCTCTTCGAGGTACACGAACTGGTTGACGATGAGGTCAGCAACCACCGGTCCGTTGATCCGGTAGTAGGTTACGCCCGCCTGCTGCCACGATTCCATGCCCTTGCCGTGACGGTCCCAGAAATGGGCCGGCAGGGCGTGCACTCCGGTGTAGAGGATGTCGGTGTCCTCCAGCACCTTGTCGTTGAAATAGTCCTCTGCGGCCAGATCAAGCGCGCGCGCCTTGACGCGCATGTTGATGTCCTTGGATACCAGGACAACGTCGCGATCGGGGTGGATATCCTTGAGCGCGCGTACGACGCTGAGAATTTGATTGTCCGCTTTGCCCACTGGCAGGCTCGCCGGAAGCGCCGCACCGATCGCCTGCGTCTGCAGGAACAAGCGACCGGTCGCATCGGCGTTGCCCAAGCTCGAGAGCGCGATGCCGTCCTCGATCGGAGTCTTGCAGGTCGCGACCAGCGAATCGAGCGAGCGGCTGGCCTGGCGCGCGTTGCGCGCGACCTCCGACATGCCTTTCTTGTGCCCATCGAGTTCCTCGAGCGTCATCATTGGCAGGAAGAGGTCGTGCTCTTCGAACCGGAATAGGCTCGTGGGATCGTGCATCAGGACGTTGGTATCGAGTACGAACAGGCGTCGACGCGCATGAACCGCACGTGCTTTTTTCCTACGGTCCCGGTCGCTTGGCGGATGCGTCTCCACGAGCGTCAGGCGCGGGTCTGCCATGACTTCGGCCGGCTTGATCGGGATGGGTGCGACGGGGGCCCGTTCGGCCAGCGCGCGCCGCACGGGCACGGCGGCGGTGTTACGGGACGCGGGGTCAAGGATGGTCGCGGGCTTGCTGGGTGCCTTGGGCAGGGGCATGTATGGGAGCGGCTCGTCGAAGGGTTGATCGGAAGGAAGTTTCAGGCCAGCGCGAGGACGGCCTGCAGAACATCGTCTACGTGGCCCGGGACTTTGAGCCCGCGCCATTCGCGGCGCAATACGCCGTGCGCGTCGATCAAGAACGTGCTGCGTTCAATGCCGCGCACCGATTTTCCGTACATGTTCTTTTGCTTCATCACGGAAAACCGCGTACACAAGGACTCGTCCGCATCGCTGATCAGCTCGAAGGGCAGTTCGTACTTGGCTCGAAACCTCTCGTGCGAACCCAGGGAATCGCGCGAAACGCCGACGATGCACGCGCCGGCGGCAGTGAACCGATCGCTGGCGGCGGCAAAGTCACGCGACTCGCTGGTGCACCCGGGCGTATTGTCCTTGGGATAAAAATACAGGACCACGATCTGTCCACGCCGCTGCGCCAGCCGAAATTCACCTGCCGTGGACGCCGCGGAGAAATCCGGTACTTTGCGCCCGAGCGTGACGGTGCTGTTCATGCGCTGCCCCGCGGGCCCGATGCGGACCCCGGCGCTAGCAAAGCGCCAACGACGCGCCGACCTTCGGCAGTCAAGATATTGAACGTCCGGCAAGCTGCCGCGGTGTCCATGACCTCGAAACCGACGCCGGCCTGCGCCAGGGCCTGGGTAAGTCGGGGGTGAAGAAAGCGCTGCAGCGCGCCGGTGCCAATGAGCACGAGTTCGGGCTCGAGCGCGAGCACCGGGGCAAAGTGCTCCTGACGCAGCTCCTCGTAGGCTTCCGCGTCCCATGGGTGAACCGGCGTATCGGGCGTCAGGATCAGCGAGCCGGTGTGCCGAATCCGATTGACTTCGATGTAGTCCGACCCGTAGCCGGTTACGGTATTGAAATTTGACGGCGCCTGGGCGTGCAGCTTCAATCGTGCTCCGCGCGCCGCGCCGCGGACGAGTCCCGGGGTTACGCGGCGCAGATCGGGTAAATTATGCAGCTAAATTGCGTTGTCGGCAGCCGGCGCGCGAAAGGGTGGTTTTCAGGCTTCGACGCTTTCGTCGAAATTCGTGTATGGGCTTTAGCGCGGAGAATTGATGGATCAGGCAAACCCGGAGTTTTCGCGCCTCAGACGCTTGCCGCCGTATGTCTTCAATATTACGGCCGAGCTCAAGATGGCGGCGCGGCGGCGCGGGGAAGATATCGTCGACATGAGCATGGGCAATCCCGATGGCGCGACGCCGGCGCATATCGTGCAGAAACTGCTCGACTCGGTGCAGCGGCCGAACACCCACGGCTACTCGGTGTCCAAGGGAATCCCGCGACTGCGCCGCGCCATCAGCAACTGGTATCGCGATCGCTATCAGGTGGAAATCGATCCCGAGACCGAGGCGATCGTGACGATCGGGTCCAAGGAGGGCCTGGCGCACCTGATGTTGGCAACGCTGGACCGGGGCGATACGGTGCTGGTGCCCAATCCGAGCTATCCGATCCATATCTATGGCGCGATCATCGCCGGCGCCGACATCCGCTCCGTCAAGATGACTCCGGGCGTGGATTTTTTCGGCGAACTCCAGCGGGCCATACGCGAGTCCTTGCCCAAGCCGCGCATGATCGTTATGGGCTTTCCGAGCAACCCGACGGCGCAGTGTGTGGATCTGGATTTTTTCCGGCGGGTAATCGAGCTTGCGCGCGAGCACTCGATCTATGTCGTCCACGATCTGGCCTATGCCGACATCGTCTTTGATCGTGAGCGGGCGCCGTCGATCATGCAGGTTCCCGGTGCGCGGGACGTGGCGGTCGAATTCTTCACGCTGAGCAAGAGCTATAACATGGCCGGCTGGCGCATCGGCTTCATGGTCGGTAACAGCCACCTGGTTGCAGCGCTGGCACGCATCAAGAGCTACCACGACTACGGCACCTTTACGCCGATTCAGGTGGCTTCGATCGCCGCCCTGGAGGGCCCGCAGGAGTGCGTGCGCGAAATCGCCCAGCAGTATCTGCGCCGGCGCGATGTGCTGGTCAAAGGTTTGCACGAGATCGGTTGGATGGTCGAAGTGCCGCGTGCGTCGATGTACGTGTGGGCGGAGATTCCTGCTCCCTACGCCAGTTTGGGTTCGCTGGAGTTTTCGAAGAAATTGCTGGCCGACGCCAAGGTCGCAGTCTCGCCCGGGATCGGCTTCGGCGAGTACGGCGACACGCACGTGCGCTTTGCCTTGATCGAAAACGAGCTGCGGATCCGGCAGGCGGTACGCGGCATTCGCGACATGTTTCGCCGCGACGGAATCAAGTTCAACTAGAAAAGACTGATGAAACCGATAAGAGTTGGCTTGCTCGGCCTGGGCACGGTTGGCCGGGGAACGTTCAACGTGCTGCAGCGTAACCAGGAGGTAATTCGCCGCCGCGCCGGCCGCGGAATCGAAATCGCAATGGTTGCGGTTCGCGATTTGGCTCGCGCGCGGGCGCTGGTCGGCGACTCGGTCCCCGTGACCGATCGGCTGCAGGACGTGGTGCGCAACCCGGACCTGGACATCGTGGTAGAACTCATCGGTGGCTGCGAACCGGCCCGAGCGCTCGTGCTCGATGCCATTGCCCACGACAAGCACGTTGTCACGGCCAACAAGGCCCTGCTCGCGGTACACGGTAATGAGATCTTCGATGCAGCGCGCCAGATGGGAGTGATGGTGGCCTTTGAGGCCGCCGTCGGCGGCGGAATCCCGATCATCAAGGCCCTGCGCGAGGGACTGACCGCAAATCGCATCGAATGGATCGCCGGAATCATCAACGGCACCAGCAATTTTATTCTTTCGCGTATGCGCGACACCGGCGCTTCCTTCGAGACCGCCCTGGCGCAGGCGCAGGAACTGGGTTACGCCGAGGCCGACCCCCGCTTCGACGTCAACGGCACGGACGCCGCACACAAGATTGCAATTCTCTCAGCCATCGCCTTCGGCGTGCCCATTCGCTTCGATGCCGCGTACATCGAAGGAATCGGCAGCCTGGCGGCAGCCGATATCCGCTACGCCGAGCAACTGGGCTATCGCATCAAGCTGCTGGGAATCACCCGGCTCACCCCTGGCGGAGTGGAACTTCGCGTTCATCCCACGCTGGTTCCCATGAAGCGGCTGTTGGCCAACGTGGAAGGGGCCATGAATGCGGTGCTGGTAAAGGGAGATGCGGTCGGAACGACGATGTATTACGGACCCGGCGCCGGTTCGGAGCCGACCGCCTCGGCGGTGGTGGCAGACCTCGTGGACGTCACGCGCATGCACACCGCCGATCCGGACGACCGCGTACCGCACCTCGCTTTCCAGCCCGACGCACTGGTGCGGCTGCCCTGGCTATCGATCGAAGATACACTCACCTCGTATTACTTTCGCATGCGCGTCGCCGATCAACCTGGCGTACTGGCCGACATCGCGCGGATTCTGGCGGATTTCCACATTTCGATCGACGCCTTGTTCCAGCGCGAGCCGGCACAGGGCGAGAACCAGGCCGACGTCATCATGCTGACCCACGAGGCCCTGGAGCGCGACGTCAATACCGCCTTGCGACGCATTGAAGCCCTGGAGACGGTACTGGCACCGGTGATCCGGATTCGCCAGGAATCGCTGGCCTGAGGAATCCTGGAGCATGCAATATCTTTCCACCCGCGGCAAGATGGCCCCGGCGCGCTTTCGCGATATTCTGCTTGAAGGGCTAGCGCCCGACGGTGGCTTGGTCGTGCCGTCGCGATATCCGAGGGTGGATTCCTTGCTCGCGGGCTGGCGCGGCTTGTCCTATGCCGAGCTGGCGCTGGAAGTGCTGTCCCTATACGCCGATGACTACGAACGTTCGGAGCTCGCGCGCCTGGTTGGCGCAACGTATGTGCCTGCGGTCTTCGGCAGCGAGGAGATAACCCCATCGGTCCAGATCGAACCGGGCATGCATCTGCTGCAGCTTTCTCACGGTCCAACGCTGGCATTCAAAGATATTGCGATGCAGCTGCTGGGCAGTTTGTTCGAGGCCGAACTCGATCGGCGCCAGGAGGTTCTAAACATCCTGGGGGCAACGTCCGGCGACACCGGCTCGGCGGCCGAGGTTGCGCTTCGCGGCCGGGCGCGCATGCGTGTCTTCATGCTATCGCCGCTGGGACGCATGAGCGCCTTTCAGCGCGCACAGATGTATTCGCTGCTGGATGAAAACATCTTCAACCTGGCCATAGAAGGCAGCTTCGACGACTGTCAGGACCTCGTCAAGGCGATCGGCTCGGATCTGGCATTCAAGCGGCGCCACCGCCTGGGGGCCGTCAATTCGATCAACTGGGCGCGTATCGTGGCGCAGGTGGTGTATTACTTCCGTGGGTACTTTTCGGTAACGAAGGACGAGTCGGAAGTGGTCGATTTTTGCGTTCCCTCCGGCAATTTCGGCAACGTGTTGGCCGGATGGATCGCGCGTCAGATGGGACTGCCGATCGGCCGGCTGGTGGTTGCGACCAATGAAAACGACGTACTGGACGAGTTCTTCCGCAGCGGCCGGTACCGGGTGCGGGCAGGCAAGGAGACCCGGGTCACGAGTAGTCCATCGATGGATATCTCCAAGGCGTCGAATTTCGAACGCTTCATATTCGACATGGTCGATCGCGACCCACAGGTGCTGCGCGAGCTATGGTGGCAAATTGACACCGAGGGTTGCTTTGATCTGAAGGACACTCCCTTCTGGAATGCCGTCGCCGCCAGCGGTTTTGTGTCGGGACGCAGTAACCATGCAGATCGCTTGGCAACGATACGCGGTCAATTCGAGCGCGACGGGCGCGTACTCGATCCGCATACCGCCGACGGGGTGAAGGTTGCGCGCGAACTGCGCCGGGAAAAGGTGCCCATGATCTGCCTGGAGACAGCCTTGCCGGCGAAGTTTTCGGAAACGATACGCGAGGCGATTGGCCGCGAACCGGACCGGCCCGCCGCGTTTGTCGGAATTGAAGACCTGCCGCAGCGATTTGAGCAACTCCCAGCGGACCTGGCTCGCGTGCGCGAGTTCGTACAGACACACGCGCTGTAGCGTGCTGCGACTTGCGACTCCAAGTGGCGCTAACCCCTGGCTTGCCGCGATCACTCGTCCACCACCTATGAAGGCAATCGGTTTCATTGGCGATTCCGGCGCCGGCAAGACGACGCTGATCGAGCGTCTGATCGGGCACTTTTCCCGGGGCGGACTACGCTTGGCGGCCATCAAGCATGCGCACCACGGGTTTGATATCGACCGACCCGGGAAGGATTCGTATCGATTCCGTGCCGCCGGCGCGGCCCAGGTGTTGATCGCATCGGGGCAACGCTGGGCGCTGTTGAGCGACGAGGCAGCGCCGGAGTCGCCACCGGCTAGCGCGCTAGCGCGCCTGTTGGCGCGGCTTGATCCCTGCGACCTGGTGCTGGTCGAGGGCTACCGCGGGCAAGCAGGCATACCGTTCATCGAGGTGCGCCGGCAGCCGGAGCCGGCGATGCCGGCGAGCGCGGACGGCGGCACGAGCGCGGCGGCGGCCGCCGGGGTAATCGCGATAGCCACGAACGCAGCGCCCGCTGGCCCTTGCGTGCAATCCCTGTTGCCGATGCTCGATTTAAACGATATCGATGCGATTGCGCGCTTCATCGCAACGACGCTTGGAGAGCCGTGGTGCTAACCATTGAACAAGCCGGGGAGCACATGCTTGCGGCGGCCGGGCAGATCGCCGGCGTCGAGGATTTGCCGACGCAGTCCGCCAGTGGGCGCGTGCTGGCGCAGCCGGTGATCGCGCAAGTCGATGTACCGCCCCTGGACAACTCGCAGATGGACGGCTACGCCGTGCGCTGCTGCGATCTGGTGACCGTTCCGGCAACGCTGCCGGTACGCTTGCGCATCGCTGCAGGCCAGGGCGTAATGCGCCTGCCGGAGGCTTCGGCGGCGCGAATCTTTACCGGCGCGCCGATACCCGATGGCTGCGATGCCGTCGTGATGCAGGAGGCAACGCGTGTCGAAGGCGATAGCGTTGTCATCCTGCAAGCGCCACAACCGGGCGAGTGGATCCGGCGCGTCGGCAGTGACATCGCCTTGGGCACCGTGGCTTTGGCCGCTGGACAGCCGTTGCGCGCCCAACACCTAGGGATCGCCGCCTCTGTCGGGGTTGCGCGCCTCACGGTGGTCCGGCGTCCGCGGGTGGCGCTGCTCTGTACCGGCAGCGAGTTGGCAATGCCGGGGGACCCACCGGTGCCCGGCCGCATATACAACTCGAACCGGTTCGTGCTGGCCGGCCTGCTCGAGACGCTAGGCTGCAGCGTGCGCGATTTGGGCATCATTCCGGACCAACTCGATGCGACGCGGGCGGCGCTCGAGGACGCAGCCGCCAGCGCGGACCTGATCGTCAGTACCGGCGGCGTTTCGGTGGGTGAGGAAGACCACGTCAAAACGGCGCTGTCCGCCTTGGGGGAACTGCACCTGTGGCGGATTGCCATGACGCCCGGCAAGCCGCTTGCGTTCGGGCACGCGCGCCAGGTGCCCTTTGTCGGGCTCCCCGGTAATCCGGTGGCGAGCTTTGTCAGCTTCGTTCTTCTCGTCCGCCCGTTCCTGCTGCGCTGCCTGGGCGTGCGCGACGTTGCACCCAAAGCGGTAGCGCTGCGCGCTGATTTCGATCGTGCGCCCGACAGCGAACGCCGTCGGTACCTGCGGGCGCGTTTGAACGGCGCCGGGGGGCTCGATCTGTTCCCGAACCAGAACTCCGCGCTGTTAAGCTCGGTTGCGTGGGCGGACGGGCTGGTTGACATCGCGCCGGGGGTTGCGGTCGCGAGCGGGCAGCAGGTGCGCTTTCTCTTCTTTTCGGAGTTAACCGGTCCGGCATAGGAGAGCCCGAACCAAGCTGCGTCCCGGTGCGATCGGCGGGTCCGCCGAAGCGGGCAGGAGGAGACGATGCAAATAACGGTTCTGTATTTTGCGCGCCTGCGCGAGGCGCTTGGCCTGGCGCGCGAGGATGTGGAGCCGCCGGCGAGCGTAACGAACCTGGGGCAATTGCGCACGTGGCTGAGCGGACGCGGCGAACCCTGGGCTGGCGCCTTTTCCCGTGTGCAGCCGGTGCGCATGGCGCTGGACCAGGTCGTGGGTAGCGACGAGACGGCGCTGCGCGATGGCGCCGAGGTCGCATTTTTCCCACCCGTGACTGGGGGCTGAACGCGCGCGGGACCGGCCGGATGAAGGCGCGGGGCGGATGGGGGCGCAAATGAAGCGGCGATGGCAAATTCGGGTTCAGCAGCAGGACTTTGACCCGGGCGCGGAGATCGATGCCATGGGCGATGCCGCAACCGGGGCGCTCGTCAGCTTTGTCGGCATCGCCCGGGACTTTAGCGACGGGTTTCCCGTCGAGCAGATCACCTTGGAACACTATCCGGGGATGACGGAACGCAGCCTGCAGGAGATCGTCGAGCAGGCCCTAGCTCGATGGGACCTAATCCAGGTACGGGTCATACATCGGTTTGGCGAGTTGCACCCCGGCGATCGCATCGTCCTGGTGGCAGTCGCGAGCACGCACCGTGACGAGGCCTTTGCCGCCTGCCGCTTCATCGTTGATTTTCTCAAGACGCAGGCGCCGTTCTGGAAGCGAGAATCGGGCAGCAGGGGTTCGCGCTGGGTCGAAGCGCGGGACAGCGATGAGCGTGCCCGCCAGGACTGGGAACGCCCCGAAGGCGACGCCGCGCCAAGGCGCTGAGCCAGGATGCATGCGCTGTCGGAGCTTCGGTGGCTGCACTTGGGAATTACGCAGAAACTATATTTATAAACAATTAGATAATACAATAACTTAATGTGATTTCTCGACGTAAATAAGAATCGTTAGCGTTGTTGAGACTCTTTCCCTATAATGCTGTTGAGAATCATTCTTATTCGATTGACCTAGATCAACACGGGTAAGCGCGGTGCACCCAAGATGACGCCGCAAGGCCCTGGAAGGCCGGGGGGAGCGGCGATGTACGTTTGCATCTGTAACGCGGTCACCGACCAGCAGATCCGCATAGCGGTTGCGGCGGGAGCAAGAACGATCGACGACGTCGGCGCGGCGCTGGGTGTCGGCGCCGGTTGCGGTTGCTGCCGCGAATGCGCGCAGGAGATCATCGCTGGGGTCCGGCCGAGGCGCACGCCCGCACCGGGGTCGCTGGAAGGACTTGCGCACGCTGTCTAAATTCCGATGACACCGGCGCGCGCCGCGCCGGGCTCACTAATAAAAGAAGAAAGGAACCGCAGCATGCAAGGCGAGCAAAAGGTCATCGGCTACCTCAATGCCCAACTCAAGTGCGAGCTCACGGCGGTCAACCAATACTTCCTGCATGCGCGCATGCTCGACAACTGGGGCCTGAAGCGCCTCGGGCACTACGTGCGCGACGAATCCATCGAGGAAATGAAGCACGCCGATCAACTGATCGAGCGTATTTTGCTGCTCAACGGCCTGCCCAACCTGCAGGACTTGGGCAAGCTGCAAATCGGCGAGGACGTTCCCGAGTTACTGCACTGCGACCTGAGTTTGGAACAAGGTGCGCAGAAGGCGCTCAAGGAGGCCATCGCGCACTGCGAATCCGTGCAGGATTTCGTATCGCGCGACATCTTTGCCGCCATCCTCACCGATACCGAGGAGCACATCGACTGGCTGGAAACGCAGATCTCGGTACTGGGAAAGGTCGGACTGCAGAACTATCTTCAGTCGCAGATCGAACCCCTGTCCAGCTAGGACCAGGCTTTGCCGGTGTCGGGGACACTCGCGTTGGCCCGCGGCGCGCCGGGTATCGCCAAGCCGGCGGCACGAGGGCATTTGCGGCGCTGATCCCGAAACGGCCACGCCTTGAAATATGCCCGGCTGCGCCCAATCTTGACCATGATCGGGTTCGGCCTCATGTGAAGAAACGATGCCGATACCCCGCCGAGAATAGCCATGGCGGATACTGTCGTGGGTATTTCATGGACAACCTCAAAGAAACATCATGCGCCAGGACAAACTGACCACGCGATTCCAGGAAGCGCTAGCCGACGCCCAATCGATTGCAGTGGGCAACGATCAACAATACATCGAGCCCGTGCACCTGCTGGCGGCGATGCTGCGTCAGGACGATGGCTCGGCCCGCACGCTGCTGCAACGGGCCGGCGTGACGGTCGGGCCACTGGGTGTCGCAGTCGAAGCCGCGCTAAAGCGCCTGCCGCAGGTGCAGGGTTTCGACGGCCAGGTGCAGGTCAGTCGCGACTTGCTCGGTCTGCTCAATCAGACCGAAAAGGAGGCGCAAAAGCGCGGCGATACGTACATCGCCAGCGAGCTGTTTGTGCTGGCCCTGGCCGATGACAAGGGCGAGGCCGGCCGACTGCTGCGCGAGCACGGCGCCAACCGCAAAACGCTGGAAGCTGCGATCGAGGCGGTACGTGGCGGCGCGAACGTCGGCTCAGCCGAAGCCGAAGGTCAGCGCGAAGCCTTGAAGAAGTACACGATAGATCTGACCGAGCGTGCCCGGGCGGGCAAGCTCGATCCGGTGATCGGACGCGACGACGAGATCCGCCGCTCCATTCAGATCTTGCAGCGACGCACCAAGAACAATCCGGTGCTGATCGGTGAGCCGGGGGTCGGCAAGACCGCCATCGTCGAAGGCCTGGCGCAGCGCATCGTCAATGGCGAAGTGCCGGAGACCCTGAAGGACAAGCGTGTCCTGACGCTGGACCTGGCCGCACTGCTGGCCGGGGCCAAGTACCGAGGCGAATTCGAGGAGCGGCTCAAGGCCGTTCTGAAGGAGATTGCCGCCGATGAGGGTAAGACCATCGTGTTTATCGATGAGCTTCATACCATGGTCGGAGCCGGCAAGGCCGAGGGTGCGATCGACGCCGGCAACATGCTCAAGCCCGCGCTGGCGCGCGGTGAACTCCATTGCATCGGTGCCACAACCCTCGACGAGTATCGCAAGTACATCGAAAAGGACGCGGCGCTGGAGCGTCGCTTCCAGAAGATCCTCGTCGGCGAACCCTCCGTGGAATCGACCATCGCCATCCTGCGCGGCTTGCAGGAGCGCTACGAGCTCCATCACGGGGTCGAGATCACCGATCCGGCAATCGTGGCGGCGGCGGAGCTGTCGAATCGATATATCACCGATCGGTTCCTACCAGACAAGGCGATCGACCTGATCGACGAAGCCGCCGCGCGCATCAAGATGGAGATCGATTCCAAGCCCGAATCGATGGACCGCCTCGACCGGCGCCTGATCCAGCTGAAGATTGAACGAGAGGCGGTCAAGAAGGAAAGCGACGAAGCCTCGCGCAAGCGCCTGGTGCTCATCCAGGACGAGATCGCGAGCCTGGAGCGCGAATACGCCGACCTGGACGAAGTCTTGCGTTCGGAAAAGGCGGCGGTTCAGGGCGCGGCCAATATCAAGGCCGAGATCGATCGCCTGCGCGCGAAGATGGCCGACCTGCAGCGTGGCGGACAATTCGACAAGCTGGCCGAGATCCAATACGGCAAGCTGCCCCAGCTCGAAAGCCAGCTGAAGGCCGCCGAAGCATCGGGGCACAAGCGCGAATTCAAGTTGCTGCGCAAAGAGGTGGGTGCGGAAGAAATCGCCGAACTCGTCTCGCGCGCGACCGGCATTCCGGTTGCCAGGATGATGCAGGGCGAGCGCGAGAAGCTCATGCATATGGAGGAGCGTCTGCACCAGCGCGTGGTCGGACAAGACGAGGCCGTGCATCTGGTATCGGACGCCATTCGACGCTCCCGCGCCGGCTTGGCCGATCCCAACCGTCCCTACGGATCGTTTCTCTTCCTGGGTCCCACCGGGGTCGGCAAGACCGAGTTGTGCAAAGCCTTGGCCGAATTCCTGTTCGACAGCGAAGATCAGCTGATTCGCATCGACATGTCCGAGTACATGGAAAAGCACTCGGTGGCGCGCTTGATCGGTGCGCCTCCCGGCTATGTCGGCTACGAGGAGGGCGGTCAACTTACCGAGTTGGTGCGGCGCAAGCCGTACTGCGTGATTTTGCTCGACGAGGTGGAAAAGGCGCACCCGGATGTCTTCAGCGTCCTGCTCCAGGTGCTCGACGATGGCCGCATGACCGACGGCCAAGGGCGCACGGTCGATTTCAAGAACACCGTGATCGTCATGACCTCAAACCTGGGTTCGCACGAGATCCAGCGCCTGCTCGGACAGGATCCGGAGCTGATACGCGAATCTGTCATGGGTGAGGTGCGTGCGCATTTCCGCCCGGAATTCATCAACCGCATCGATGAGATCGTCGTGTTCAACGCACTGGACCGGACACGGATCGCCGAAATCGCTCGAATCCAGCTGCGCCGCCTCGAAGCGCGGCTCGCCGCGCAGGACATGAAGCTGGTCGTCAGCGATGCCGCCCTGGCCGAAATCGCCAAGATCGGTTTTGATCCGCTCTACGGTGCGCGTCCGTTGAAGCGGGCGATCCAACAACAAATCGAGAATCCACTCGCGATGCGTGTGCTGGAGGGCAAGATCGGCCCCAAGGACGTAGTGCCGGTCGATTTTCGGGAGGGCACCTTTACGTTCGAGCGCACCGTCCACTGATCAGAGCAGAGCGGTCGGCCTGTGGGTGGCACTGCGCGGCACGCATAGCGCGCGTTGCAGTCGCGAGCCGCCCGTAGCGCCAGGGCGCGACGAGCGCTCCGGCACCCTCAGTGCAAGGGACTGACGGGCTGTTCGGTGCCGTCTTCCGGTGGCTCGGTGTGCACCGAATGGCCGGACGGATTCGGGAAGACCGGAGCACCGCAGTCGTCGCAATACTCGAGCGGGAAGCGGTGCGCGTGGGTAACGATCCGGTTGATTCCCAGGCGCTTGAGCGTCGCCTCAATTTCCTCGAGCGAGCGCTCTTCATCATCGCCAAGCAGAGGCCAGACCACGCCCTCGATCACGACATCGTCGTCGGCAACCCGCGAGATTCCGATCCGCATCTCTGTGGTCGGTAGGTCACGCTTTTCCTCGTAGGCGGCGACCGTGGCCTGCAGAGTCGACGGGTCAAGCTCGTAGGACAGCTTCAGGAATGAAATGGCCGCGTCCAGGGAAAACTCGCGCAACTCGCGATCACCCAGGCGCAGCGCCGCATGAAAGGCGTTGGGCGCAAGAACGCGGAAGCGGCAGCCGGTCATTACCGGCGCCAAAATGCCGGCGAGTTGCTCGCGAAACGCCTCGATTGCTGCAGTCTTGGCGTCCGGATCGACACCGGTCTGCTGCCAATGGTATATCGGTGCTCCCTGGGGCACGACGATCGCGGCGAGCACGTAGCGCGAATCGGCAAGCATGGCAACCGGTTCGCGCAGCGACTTGGGGTCGATCTTCAGGCGCCCGTCCTGCGCCGCGGAGCCAAAAAGCGCCTCCGCAGCATCGCGCACCTCGCCGAACGATTCGGGAAGTTGGTCGATCGAATACAAGGTGTCGGCAACCGCGCAGCGGGCGCCGCGCGCGGCAAGGTGTGCACCGATCTGCACGGCAATGTTGCTGACCATAGCGGGGCTAAGCGCTAGGGTCGGGAGCTTGTAGCGTGACCAGGCCAGCACCGGAAGGGCGATCAGCAAGCCCTCGTTCACCTTGCCGTCGATTTCGAGGGTGGTGCTTTCCGCACACGACTCCGCGAGGTCGGCAAGATCGTCGTAGGCGCGCGGGTTGCTGCTGGACAGTTCATCCAGCGCAGCGTCGATGACCTCTTCAAAGCCGCGGGCGAGCCGATCGTTGATCAACTCGACCAGTCGACGCTCCCAGAGCTGGTCCTCAATCCGGCTGCCCGATTCGGACATGCGGCGGGCAAGCTTGGCCAAGGTATCGGCGTCGGCATGGTGACGCGCCCGGGAGATATAGCGCGATCGGCGCATGGGTCCATCCTCTGAAAAAACAAATCTATTTATTATCCCACCATGCAGGAAGCAACGTTGGCACGACCTTGGCGCCACGACGCGCAGGCCGCCGGTCTGGTGGGCCTCGTGCACATGACGTCGCACTTTTTCCAGATGCTGCTACCGCCGATCTACCCTTGGCTGATGCGCGACTTCGGTATCGGCTTTACCGAGGCGGGCTTTCTGGCAACCGTGTTCTTCGTGATCAGCAGTACCGGCCAGGCCATGGCAGGCTTCGCTGTGGACCACATCGGCCCGTATCGCATGCTCGTGGCGGCTGTTGCCCTGCTGGCCGCCGCCGGCATCATGCTGGGACTGAGTCAATCGTACGCCGGCCTGTTGGCCACGGCCGCCTTGGCAGGGGCCGGCAACGCGATATTCCACCCAGCCGACTTCACCATTTTGAATCATCGCGTCTCGACCTCGCGCCTCGGACACGCATTTGCCATGCATGGCCTGTCCGGAAATCTCGGATGGGTAGCGGGCGCGTCGTTCATGGGCGCCGTCACGACCTTCGCCGGCTGGCACGTGGCCGGATTCGCCGCCGCCGTGGTCGGGGTTGTGGTTTGCCTGCTGCTGCTGACACAGCGGGATCTTCTTAGCGGGAAATCCGAGCCGAAGCATTCCCGGGAGCCAAGCGCGTCGCCTCCCGCCAGCACGGGGCGGTTTGCGTTCCTGGGTTCGACAACCGTCTGGCTGTGCTTCGGCTTCTTCTTTCTTTCGACCGGTGCCGGTGGCATCCTGCAAAATTTTGCTCCTGCGATCCTGACCCATGTGTATTCGGCTAGCCTGGCGCTGGGCACGATGTGCCTGACGACCTACCTGGTGGGCGGCGCCGCCGGCACGGTACTGGGTGGTTTCGTAGCCGGCCGCCAGCGCCGCAGCGAGCTGGTTGTCGCCATCGCCCTGTGCCTGGCGGCGGCCGTTGCCCTGGTGTTGGCGACCGGCAAGATTGCGGTCGCCGCATTGCTTCCGACGATGTTCGCGCTCGGTTGCGGATCCGGTACCGCGGGCCCGAGCCGCGATCTGCTCGTGCGCAAAGCGGCAACCTCACGCTTTGGTACCGGCTCGTTCGGCCGCGTATACGGATTCGTGTATTCCGGGATCGACGGCGGCCTGGCTGTCGCGCCGCTGGTGGTCGGACGGCTACTTGACCATGGCCTGTTTCGCGCCGGCTTGCTATGCATTGCCACGATGCAAATCTGCGCCGTGCTCGTCGCACTGCGGGTCGGTCGCAGCGCCTGAGAAAAAGGCGCAGCCTGGCTCTTGTTTTTCACGTCACGAAATAATTTCACATGATGTGAAACAAACTTTCCGCACGGCAATAGTTTTCATTCCATGACGAAAAATTTCTTTCCGCATTACGGCAAAAAAAATCTAGTATCCTGTTTTATATAAATAAAATATATTGTCTTCTATAAGACAAGACCGGTGCTGCAGCGCGATTTCTCCCCTAGGATCGGTCCATCGATTCGGCTGGATTGGTACTCGTTCTTATTTGCGCTACTTGGATACGAGACGAGCCGGATCGCGCCTCCGAAATGGCGTGTCGGCGCACAGAACCCGTGGAGAACTCATGACCGCTCGCAAGCTAGAAGCACAGAAACTGCAAAAGGACTGGACCGATAATCCGCGCTGGAAGGGAGTTCGCCGTAATTACACTGCCGACGACGTCGTGCGCCTACGAGGTTCGGTCCCGATCGAACACACGCTGGCACGGCGAGGTGCCGAGCGCTTGTGGTCGTCCCTGCATGAAATGCCTTTCGTCAGCGCCCTGGGTGCGCTGACCGGAAATCAAGCGATGCAGCAGGTTCGTGCGGGGCTGCAATCGATCTATCTATCTGGCTGGCAGGTCGCAGGCGACGCCAACACGGCGGGCACGATGTACCCGGATCAGTCCCTGTACCCGGTTGATTCGGTGCCCAGCGTGGTCCGCGCGATCAATAACGCGCTGGCACGATGCGACCAGATCCAGTGGATGGAGGGCAAGACGCCTGGCGATACCGAATTTATCGATTACTTTGCGCCGATCGTTGCCGACGCCGAGGCCGGATTTGGCGGCGTGCTCAACGCCTTCGAACTCATGAAAGCCATGATCGCGGCAGGTGCGGCCGGCGTGCATTTCGAAGATCAGCTGGCATCCGTGAAGAAGTGCGGCCACATGGGCGGTAAGGTGCTCGTCCCCACCCGCGAGGCGGTGGAGAAACTGGCCGCCGCTCGGCTCGCGGCCGACGTTCTGGGTGTGCCCACCGTGCTGATCGCGCGCACCGACGCCGAGGCCGCGGATCTGCTTACCTCCGACGTCGACGATAACGACAAGCCCTACCTCACCGGTGAGCGCACCTTGGAGGGCTTTTATCGCACGCGCCCGGGCCTGCAGCAGGCCGTTTCGAGGGGCTTGGCCTATGCGCCGTATGTGGATCTGGTCTGGTGCGAGACCGGCAAGCCGGATCTGGCCTACGCGCGCGCGTTTGCCGATGCGATACATCGCCAGTTTCCCGGCAAGATGCTTGCCTACAACTGCTCGCCGTCTTTTAACTGGAAGAAGAATCTCGACGACGCGACGATTGCCAAGTTCCAACGCGAACTCGCAGCCATGGGATACAAGTACCAGTTCATCACTCTGGCAGGGTTCCACAGCCTGAATTACTCGATGTTCCACCTTGCCCACGGATACGCGCGCAATCACATGAGCTCGTTCGTTGAACTGCAGGAAGCCGAATTCGCGGCGGCCGAGCTCGGCTTCACCGCGGTCAAGCATCAACGCGAGGTCGGAACTGGGTATTTCGATGCCGTCACGCAGGCCATCCAGCAAGGACAATCCTCAACGACGGCCTTGCACGGATCCACCGAGGACGAGCAGTTCTTTGGCGCGAAAACGGATCGTAAAGCTGCGTAACGATGCGCAGTGGACGGCGCCGTCCCAAGGCTGATTCGATGCAGCGGCTAAAGTTGCGGGAAAGCAACGAAATGGTTGCGGCGCGACTTGTGCGGCATGCCTGCGCCTCCTATGCTCGCGGGCTCCCTAGTGAGCGGCAATCTTTGGAGCGAGGCGGGGAGGGGCCAGGGTCAGGGCTTGGCCCAAACAACAATATCAACAATACCAACAAGAACAGCTGGGCCGCCTTCGGGCGGCCTATTTTTTGGTCGATTTGCGCGCGCAATTTGCAGGAGTGCCAATGAAACAGCTGCTGGGAATTTCCTTTGAGGACCCGCACAGCGCGGATCTCGAATCCGTGCTGACACCGGAGGCTTTGGGCTTTCTGGGCAAGCTCCACGGGGAATTCGAACCGCGCCGACAGGAACTGTTGGCGCAACGCGCGCAGCGCGCTCGCCGCTTCGACGCCGGCGAGCGGCCGGACTTTCCCGCCGCGAGCGCGGAACTGCGGGCAGCAGCGTGGACGATTGCGCCGCAGCCATCGGACCTGGTCTGCCGCCGGGTGGAAATCACCGGTCCGGTCGAGCGCAAGATGATGATCAACGCGCTGAACTCGGGCGCAGACGTGTACATGGCCGATTTTGAGGACAGCAATACGCCGAGTTGGCAAAACGTGCTACAGGGACAGCGGAATTTGATTGACGCGGTTCGACGTCGCATCGAATATGACGCGGCGGACGGACGCCAATACCGCCTCAAGGAGCGCATTGCTACGTTGATGGTGCGACCGCGCGGCTGGCACCTTGACGAGAAACATGTCTGCATCGACGGGCAGCGCATGAGCGGCGGCCTGCTGGATTTCGCGCTGTTCGTCTTCCACAACGCAAAAGAGCTGGTTGCGCGCGGCACCGGCCCTTATTTTTATCTGCCTAAGCTCGAATCGCATCTGGAGGCACGACTATGGAATGACGTCTTCGTGTTTGCACAGCGCGAACTTGGCATCGCGCGTGGAACAATCAAGGCCACGGTGCTGATCGAGACCATACTTGCTGCCTTCGAGATGGATGAAATCCTGTACGAATTGCGCGAGCATTCGGCCGGGCTCAACGCCGGACGTTGGGACTACATCTTCTCCTGCATCAAGAAATTCCGCAGTGACCGCGAATTTTGTCTGGCCGACCGCAAGCTGCTTACGATGAGCGCTCCGTTTTTGCGCTCGTATGCCCTGTTGCTGCTCAAGATCTGCCACCGCCGTGGTGCTCCGGCAATCGGTGGCATGAGCGCTCTCATTCCCATCCGCAATGACGCTAGCGCCAACGAGCGGGCGCTGGCGGGCGTGCGCGCCGACAAGTCGCGCGAGGCCACCGACGGATACGATGGTGCATGGGTCGCCCATCCCGCACTCGTGCCCATCGCGATGGAGGAGTTCGTCAAGGTGCTAGGGGATCGACCCAACCAGATGGTTAGGCAGCGCGACGACGTGCAGGTGCGAGCGCAGGACCTGCTTGCGTTCTCCCCGGAGGGCCCGATCACCGAGGCCGGCGTGCGCATGAACATCCATGTCGGCGTGCACTACCTGGGTTCGTGGCTCGCCGGCAATGGCTGCGTCCCGATCCACAATCTCATGGAGGATGCAGCAACAGCGGAGATCTCGCGCGCGCAGCTGTGGCAATGGATACATTCGCCCAAGGGAGTTCTGCAGGACGGCCGCAAGGTGACCGCCGAACTGGTACGCAGCTGGGTTCCCGAGGAATTGGCGAAGGTCAAGACCGTGGTCGGATCCGATAGCGCCACCTACGATCAGGCGGCGGCGATTTTCGCGGATTTGACGACCGCGCCCGCGTTTGCGGAATTTCTTACGCTGCCGCTGTACGAACAACTGCGCGAACCGCCTGCCGGAGGCGCGCTCGAGCAGGGTCCGGCCGATGCCGCGGAGCGCACGCCGGCGACCGGAGGAGCCTCGCGCGCCAATCAATTGGAACGGACACCTTAGCGGGCCAGGTCGCGCAAAGCGCTGCCGCGACCGTCTGGAGTCCTCTTCAAGCGGCGGACCGCGTGCTGTCTTCCCCCGGTGCATACAGGCTCATTGTCAGTGCGTGGATGCGGCCTTGCATCAGCGTCCCAAGACGTTGGTACACGAGCTGATGGCGCTGCAGCCGCGACAAGCCCTGAAACGACGCGCTCACCATGCGCAGGCGAAAATGGGCGCCGGCGCGCGCTCCGGCGTGCCCGGCGTGGGCTGCGCTCTGATCCTCGATTTGTATTTCCAGTGGTTTCAGCCCTTCGAGGCACGCGCGGATCTGGTCCGGCAGCGACAGGCCGTCAGGCATCGGATTCCGGCTTGAGAAAGCGCGCCATGTACAGCCCGGTGAGAATCGAGAATCCCAGCGTCAAGCCCAACAGTCCGAAGGTTTTGAAGTTCACCCAGGCATCGGTACTCCAGGCATAGGCGACGACGAGGTTTGCCGCGCCCAGGGCCACGAAGAAGATCGTCCAGGCAACCAGCAAGCGGTCCCACACCGCTGGTGGCAAATCGAGCTCGCCTGACAAAAGCGCTCCGAGCAAATTGCGGTGCCAGATCCATTTGCCCCCCGTCAGAACCGCGGCAAAGATCCAATACAGGATCGATGGCTTCCACTTGATGAACCACTCGTTGTGCAACCATACCGTAAGACAGCCGAACACCACGATCAAGACGGCGCTGATCCAGACCGCCGGCTTGATCGGCAGTCGCCGCAACATCAGCCAGCTGATTTGTATGGCCGTGGCCGCGATGGCGCTGAGCGTTGCCAAAATGACGGCGGACAGCTCGACCTGCTGGTCGGGCGCGCCGCCTACGGCTCCGAACCAGCCCGCAACCAGCGCTACCGATGCTTCGGGTAGGCTCTTGGCCAATCGGAAAGCACCAAAGAACACGACAACGGGCAGCAGGTCCAATAGCAGTTTCACGTGGCGCCTTTTATGGAAAACACGGAGGCGGTGAGCAACGGGTGATAATCCGAGCAGCCCTGATTCTACGATCAACGCCAGGTTCAACCATTTCGCATTGCCGATAACCCCTCGACGCCTATGACGACATCCATTTCACCCGCGCAGTTCGCGAAGCTCGCCAACGGCATTCGCCTTCATTTCTGCAGCGCCGGCGAGCCGGGACGCCCGCTGGTGTTGTTTCTGCACGGCTTTCCGGAGTATTCCGGTGCCTGGGATGAAATCCTTCCCGTCTTCGGTTCCGACTATTTCGCGGTAGCGCCGGACCTGCGCGGATATAACCTCTCCAGTCAGCCGCAGGGCCTGGACGCCTACCGTCTTCGTAACGTCGTCGAGGACCTGGTACAGCTGATTGCCGTGCTGGGCTACGAGCGGGCAGCGATCGTCGGTCACGACTGGGGCGGTTCGGCGGCCTGGCGCCTGGCGAGCGCGCATCCGGAACGAATCGAGCGCCTGGCCCTACTAAATGCGCCTCATCCAAACGCCCTGGCGCGCGAGTTGTCCCGCAATCCGGCGCAGCAGGCCGCAAGCCGGCATATTACCTGGTTGCGTTCCCCCGACATAGAAGACGCGCTCGCCGCCGATGATTTCGCGCGGCTCAAGTACTGGCTGCGCTCCATGCCGCGGCCCGGCCGCGATTGGCTGACACCCGAGCGTCTGCAACGCTACGTCGAAGTATGGCGCCGTGGTCTGACGGGAGCGCTCAATTACTATAGGGCCTCGCCGCTACACCCCGCGCCCGATTCGAGCGAGGCGACAGCGGCCCTGCGCCTAAATACCGAGCATTTTTTCGTTGGCGCGCCCACCCTGGTCCTATGGGGGATGCGCGACGAATCGCTGGTCCCGGAACTGCTCGATGGTCTGGAGCAATGGGTTCCGAACGTGGTGGTCGAGCGCTTCGCCGCCGCTACGCATTGGATCGTGCACGAGGAGCCGGGTCGCGTTGCGGAACGATTGCGGCTGTTTCTGGGCCAATCCGGCGATGCCTCGAACTGACGCGGGCGAAATCGCCAACAGGAGAGCGACCTTGAAGCATGCCGTCTTGATGTCCAGCCGGAGACCGTGGCCGTGCGCGGGCCTGGCGCTGAGCCTGCTGCTCCTGGGCAGTCTTGCTCAGGCAGTGCCTAGCGTCACCCTGCCAAGTGGTGTCACCAAGGTGACCTCGGTCGAAGGCATCGAGGAGTATCGGCTAAGCAATGGCCTGGAGGTATTGCTGTATCCGGACAGCGCCAAGCCGACGGTGACGGTGAATGTCACCTACAAGGTCGGCTCGCGCATGGAGAATTACGGCGAGACCGGTATGGCGCACCTGCTCGAGCACTTGATGTTCAAGGGTTCGACCCATTTCCCGCATCCGGAGAAGGAGTTCTCCGCCCGCGGCTTCCACAACAACGGTTCGACCTATTTTGATCGGACCAATTACTTCTCGACCTTCCAGGCCAGCGATGACAACCTGCGCTGGGCCCTGGCGCGCGAGGCTGACGCGATGACCCATTCGTTCATCGCGCGCAAGGACCTGGACTCCGAGATGACGGTCGTGCGCAATGAATACGAGATGGGCGAGAATCGTCCATTGAACGTGCTGGAAAAGCGCCTGCTCGCCGCGATGTACGACTGGCACAACTACGGCAAAGAGTCGATCGGCAATCGCAGCGACATCGAGAACGTCGCGATCAGCAACCTGCAGGCCTTCTACCGCGAGTACTACCAGCCCGACAACGCGGTGCTGATCGTTGCCGGCAAGTTCGACGTTGCCAAGACCTTGCGTTGGATCGCCGCCGACTTTGGAGTGATTCCCAGGCCGCGACGTTCGCTCCCGGTGCTCTGGACGGTTGAACCGACCCAGGATGGCGAGCGCACCGTGGTGGTACGCCGCAGCGGCGATACCCAGCTGGTCATGGTCGGTTACCACATTCCCTCGGGGCGCAGCACGGATATTTCGGCGCTCGGGATCGCCTCCGAGATACTCGGTGGCACGCCCAACGGCCGCCTGCACCACGAGTTGGTAGAGACCGGAATCGCCTCCGACGTATTCGTCGAGGAGATGGATCTATACGATCCCGGGGCCGTGATATTTGGTGCGCGCGTGAAACCCGGCGATTCGCTCGAACGGGCGCGCGACCGCTTGATCGAGGTCGTTGAGTCCTCGTTCGCGAAAACCGCCCCGACGGAGGAGGAGATCACGCGGGTGCGCCGCGACCAGGAGACGGCGAACGAGCGTTCCCTGGCGGACCCGCAGGAGTTCGGCATCGCTATTTCGGAGTCGATCGCGGAGGGAGATTGGCGCCTGTTTTTCGTCGACCGCGACGCGACCGCGAAGGCAACGGCCGAGGACATCAGCGCGGCGGCCCTGCATTATTTCCGGCGCGACAACCGCACGGTCGGCCTTTTCATCCCGGAGGATCATCCGCAGCGCGCAGAAGTTCCGGCGCCGCTGAGCGTCGAGGCAATGCTCAAGGACTTTACGCCGCGTGCCACCGTTGCCGCCGGTGAGGCGTTCGAACCCAGCCAGGAAAACATCGATGCGCGCACGCGACGCGTGATCATCGGCGATCTGAAGGTGGCATTGCTGCCGAAAAAGACCAAGGGCGAGACGGTCAATGTGGCGATGGATTTTCGCTTCGGGGACGAGCAAAGTCTGCACGGCAAGACGGTCGTGCGTGACCTGACCGCGGCGATGATCGGACGCGGCACGGCCAAACTGACACGCCAGCAGATTGCCGACGAGATGACTCGGCTCAAGATGACCGGGGACCTGCTCGATTTCCAGGCCAGCAAGCAAACCGTCCTTGATGCCCTGCGCCTTTCGGCAACGGCGATACGAGAGGCCAGCTTTCCCGCGAATGAATTCGAACAGCTCAAGCGCGAACTGCTGACGAGCCTGCAGGCAAAACTTAGTGATCCTGGGGAGCTGTCGCGCGATGCCATACAGGCACACTTTGACATCTATCCCGTCGGAGATCCACGCCATTACCTGTCGCTGCGCGAGCGTATCGATGCGATCAAGGCGGTTTCGCTCGACGACGTTAAGGCCTTCTTCGATCAGTTCTGGGGCACAGCGCGGGGCGAAATTGCGATCGTCGGAGACTTCGACACAGCCGCGGCCGAGCAGCAGATCGGCACACTGTTTCCCAACTGGCATTCGAAGGCACCGTTTGCGGAAATTCTCCGGGAACCCCGGCCGGTTCCCCCGACGCGTATCTTCATCGACACTCCGGACAAGGAGAACGCGGTATATCGCGCAAAAATGGTGCTGGATCTGCGCGATGATGATCCCGACGCGCCGGCATTGCTGCTGGCCAACGAAATCATCGGCGGCGGCTCCGGGTTGCACAACCGCCTCGTCGATCGCGTGCGGCAAAAGGAGGGTCTGTCGTACGGCATCGGTTCTGGGCTGCTCGTCGGCGGTCGTGATCGGGCCGCCGCCTGGGCGATCGGCGCGATCTCGGCGCCGCAAAATGTCGATCGGGTCGAGACCGACGTGCGCGAAGAGATCGAGCGCGTGCGTAGGGACGGATTCAACAAGGCGGAGATCGAAGATGCGCGGCGCGGTGTTTTGCAGGAACGCATGCTCGCGCGCTCCGACGACGCTGCCGTTGCGGCCGCCTGGGTATCCAACCTCGACCTGGGGCGCACCTTCGCGTTCAGTCGCCAATTGGAGGACCGCTTGCGCGAGCTGACGGCCGAGCAGATGACGAAGACCGTGCGCCGCTACCTCGACCCCGACCAATTGACCGTGGTGCTTGCCGGGGACGCGAAAAAGGGTGCAAAGTAGTCGCTGCCGGAGGCGACGTCGCAATGGCAAAGCGCGCGAGTGAGAGCGATGGCAGCCGGAAAAGCGGTGCTGAGCTCGTCGTGCGCATCGGCGGTTGGGAGCAACTGGGCACAGCGGCGAGCGCCGTGCGTCTTGCGGTATTCGTCCAGGAGCAGGGGATCGCTGCCGAGTTGGAACTCGACGAGCGGGACGCGGGCGCGGTGCACGCAGTGGCGTTTGACGCACGTGGTGAACCGATCGCCACGGGGCGCTTGCTGCCCGATGGGCATATCGGGCGCATGGCCGTGTTGCGCGCCGCACGCGGACAAGGCGTTGGCGCGACGATTCTGCGTTCGCTGATGGCGATCGCGATTACGAAGGGCATGCGCGAACTGCGCCTGCACGCGCAAACCAGTGCCTTGGGGTTTTATGCGCGTCAGGGCTTTACACCGATCGGCCAGGAATACCTGGAGGCGGGAATCGCGCACCGTACGATGGTGCGCGCCTTGACCAGTGCCGGGTAGACCGGGGTCTGGCCGGCGACCAGCGTCCAACGACCCCAGCGCGATCACGCGCGCGCGGCAAGGACCGTGCCGACGCAACTGCCAAACCCAAGGTACGCCGCGTCGGAGCGTTGGCACGAAGCCGTAAGGGTGATCTCGTCGCCGTCCTCGAGGAAGCGCCGCTCCTCACCGTTTGGCAGCGCAAGCGCATTCTTGCCGCCTTGCGTGCGTTCGAGCAGGCAGCCGCTTTCCTCCAACGTGGGGCCGGACTGTGTTCCCGTGGCGAGCAGGTCGCCGGGGCAAAGATTGCATCCGCTCACCGCGTGGTGCGCCACCATCTGCGCCAGACACCAGTACGCGTCCCGGTAATTCGAGGCCGAAAGACGCGCCGCCGCTTGCCGTTGAGCGATCATCCTTGCTGTGCGCAGCCAGACATTCATGCGGATGTCGATGCCGCCACGCTCGTGCAGGCTGGGGTCGTCGAGGTAGGGCAGGGGCTGCGGATCGCCGGCGGGCCGCGACCAGGGCTCCCGATACGGTTCCAGAGCCTCGAGGCTCACGATCCAGGGGGAGACGCTGGTGGCAAAGTTTTTTGCGAGAAAGGGTCCCAAGGGTTGGGATTCCCAGGCCTGAATGTCGCGCGCGGACCAGTCGTTGAGCAGGCACAAGCCAAAGACCTGATCTTCGGCATCGGCGATCGAGATCGCGTTGCCGAGCGCATTTCCCGGACCGACATAGGCGCCCAATTCGAGCTCGTAATCGAGCCGGGCACTGGGCCCAAAGCTCGGCTGGGTCGCGCCCCTGGCCGCAACCTGGCCACAGGGCCGGATAATCGAGGTGCCGGAGATAACGATGGACGAGGTGCGGCCGTGGTAGGCGATGGGTAGCCACTTGTAGTTCGGCAGCAGCGGGTTATCGGGCCGCAGCAGTTGCCCGACTCGGGTTGCATGGTGGATGGAGGTGTAGAAATCGCTGTAATCGCCGATGCGCGCCGGCACACGCAGCTGCACGTCCGTTTGCGCAAACAGGCACGGCTCCAGTTGCGCCTGACGGGAGCTGCCCGCGCACAGGCCCAGGGACAGTTCGCCGCGCACCCGCGTCCAAACCTGCGGGCCGAGCGCCATGAACTCGTTGAGCGAGTCCGCGCAAAGTGCGCTCCAACCCGGACCGGAAAACACACCGCGCTGCACGGCCGCACGCAGGTCAAGAAGGGCCGAACCGATTGCGACGCCGATGCGCCAGGCAGCGGGCGTGCCCGCGGAAAACACGCCGAAGGGAAGATTCTGGATGGGAAAGTCGCAGCTAATCGAATTTGCCGACGCCACCCAGCTGCGCAGCCTCGGGTCGTGCGTTTCATTGCGCATCGCCGAAACCTCAACCCGTGGCTTCGGGATCGAAGCGTCGATCCAGACCCTGCCAGCAGCGCGCGTAGTCGCGCTGGCGCAGCGGGGTCTGCAGGGCAAATCGCGTCGGTCGAATCACGCAGCGCGTTTCGAACATGAAGGCCATGGTGTCGCGCAGCACCGTAGGGACCGACAAATCGGCGTAACTGGCGCGCGCAAACGTCTGGGCGTCGGGCCCGTGTCCGGTCATGCAATTGTGCAAGCTGGCTCCGCCTGGCAGGAAGCCACCGGACTTGGCGTCATAGCTGCCGCAGATGAGTCCCATGAATTCACTGGCAACGTTGCGGTGAAACCAGGGCGGGCGAAACGTGTTTTCCATCACCAGCGTCCGCGGCGGGAACACGACGAAGTCGATGGTATCGACCCCGCGGGTATCGCTGACCGATTGCAGGACGAGGAAGATGGACGGATCCGGGTGGTCGTAGCTGATCGAACCGATCGCGTTGAATCGGCGCAGGTCGTACTTGTACGGGACATGATTTCCATGCCAGGCAACGACGTCCAGCGGCGAGTGGTCGAGCTCACAACGGTACAGTCGTCCGAGAAACTTCGCCACCAGCTCGCAGGATCGGGAGCTGTCTTCATACCAGGCAACGGGCGTGAGGAAATCGCGTGGGTTGGCCAAGCCGTTGGAGCCGATCGGTCCCAGGTCGGGAAGACGAAATGGCGCACCGTAGTTTTCACACACGTAACCGCGCGCGCTGCCGTCCGGCAGGCCGACGCGAAAGCGGATGCCCCGGGGCACGACGGCGATTTCCTGAGGCTCGATCGCCATGCGCCCGAACTCGGTGTCCAATTGCAAGCGGCCCGATTGCGGAACGATCAGCAGCTCGCCGTCGGCGTCATAGAAAACGCGCTCATCCATGGGACGGTTCGCTGCGTACCAGTGAACGGCACAACCCAACTGCGACTGCGGATCGCCGTTGCCGCCCATGGTGACCAGGCCCTGGACGAAATCGGTCGCGGCATCCGGGATCGGCAGCGGATCCCAGCGCATCGGATCCGGTGGTGTGAAATCCCGCTCCCCTTCCTCGCTCGCTTGCACGCCGAATTCATGCCGTAGCAAGCCGCGCTCGATCGGCGCAAAATCCGCCGCGGCAGCGCTGGGGCGGATGCGGTAGAGCCAGGAGCGGCGGTTGTCCGCGCGCGGGGCCGTGAACGCCGTGCCAGATAGCTGTTCCGCATACAAGCCGTAGGCGCAGCGTTGCGGGGAATTGCGCGCCAGCGGAAGGGCACCGGCCAAGGCTTCACTGGCAAACTGATTGCCAAAGCCGCACAGGTAGGAAAGGGGCGCTTCCATGGCGGAGCGACGCGCTGGTCCTCGCCGCCTCAGCTCTTTTTTGTCAGCGCGCCGCGACGCAGCTGATCGAGCTCGATGCTTTCAAACAGCGCCTGGAAATTGCCATCGCCGAATCCCTCGTTTCCCTTGCGCTGGATGAACTCAAAGAAGATAGGACCCAGCTGATTCTCGGTGAAGATCTGCAACAGCAGTTCTCCCTTATTGCCGTCGATGAGGATCTTGCGGCGCTGCAGCTCGTTGACGTTCTCGCCGTGGCCGGGAATGCGCCGGTCGATCATTTCGTAATACGTGTCCGGGGTATCGAGCAGGCGCACTCCATTGCGCCGCATCGCGTCCACCGTCGCCAAGAGGTCCGCCGACGCCAGGGCAACATGCTGAATGCCCTCGCCATGAAAGCGCTCAAGGTACTCGGTGATCTGGCCGGACCTTTCGTTTCCTTCCTCGTTGATCGGAATTCGGATTTTGCCGCAGGGGCTGGTCAGGGCCTTGCTCTTGACTCCCGTGATCTTGCCCTCGATGTCGAAGTATCGGATTTCGCGGAACTGGAACAAGCGCTGGTAGAACTCGACCCACTCGCTCATGCGCCCCTTGTGCACGTTGTGGGTCAAATGATCGATGACGATCAGGCCGCTGCCGACGGGATGCAAATGCGCTCCGGGCAAGGGTTCGAAATCCACATCGAAAAATCCGATGTTGCCGATTTCGCCTTCCTGGGCGCCATTTTTGCCGCGCCAGCGGTCGACCAGGTAGATCAGGCTGTCGCCGATCCCCTTGATTGCCGGAATATTGAGCTCGCCGGGGGCGGCGCGCTCGGCATAGCCCCATGCTCCCAATGCAATCGCGCGCTCGTAAGCCGCTTTGGCGTCCTGAACGCGTAAGGCAATCGCACATATGCTCGGACCGTGCATGCGGGCGAAGCGCTGCGCGAACGAGTCAGGCTCGCCGTTGACGATGAAATTGATCTCGCCCTGTCGATATAGCAGCACGCTCTTGTGACGGTGCCGGGCAATTGCCTGAAAGCCCATGCGTTCGAACAAATGTCCCAGCTCCTGGGGGTCCGGGGCAGCATATTCGATGAATTCGAAGCCATCGGTGCCCATGGGATTGAGCGGATCGGCTGGAACGGGAGCATTCACGATGTTCTCCGCAAGTGCTGCACTGCCGCCGCCAGCAAGCGCTTTTTCCGCTACGCAAAATCGGGCTGCTTCGACGGCGCGGTCTCCGCAAAGGCAGGCAGGGCGCTTAATGCGGCGTCGATCCCGACGATGCGCGGATAGACAGTCAAATCGACTCCTAGGCGCCGCGCATTGAAAACTTGCGGGACAAGAAACACGTCGGCCAGGGAGACGGCATTGCCTAGGCAACGGCTCCAACTGTCACAACGCGTCAATTCGGCCTCGATTGCGGCAAAGCCGATCCCGATCCAGTGCCGGTACCATGCGTCGATCTCCTGCTGACTGTGCCCCAGGGAACGCTTCAAATACTGCAACACCCGAAGGTTGTTGAGGGGGTGAATATCGCAGCCTATGGCCTGCACCAGCGACCGCACCTGCGCTCGCTCCAAGTGTCCGCTCGGCAGCAGCGGCGGCTGCGGGAAACGCTCCTCCAAGTACTCGCAAATTGCCACCGACTGCGCGATTGCGGCACCGTCGATAATTAGGACGGGCACCAGGCCTTGCGGGTTGAGCGCCCGATAGGATGCCAAATGCTGCTCGCCGCCGTCATGCAGCAGGTCCACCGGAACCGTCTGCGGTGCAATTGCCTTCCACGCCAGCGCGATGCGCACCCGCCAGGACGCCGACGAACGGGCATACGTGTACAGCGTTGGCGTCACGGCACCGCCGCTCGAATCTAACCGCGCTCGCCGCGGGGTGGAGAATCCAGGATCGGAGCCCGGTAGCCGGTGCCGTCGATGACGAATTCGAATCGGCGGTCGACGAAATGTTGCGGAGCATCGGGAGCAAAGGCGCGCTCGAGGAACGTGGCCGTGCCGTCGCGACGGACAGTTAGTATGGTTGTGGCGCGCGTGCCGTAGCCCTTGGCGCGAATTTGGATCGCCGACAGTGCGCGCTCCCAGTCCAGCGGAACACCGGTGTTGGGAAGCTCGGCGTCGCGTGCCGTTTCGCGATTGGCCATCAGGCGGAGCAGGGCGTCGGTATCTACGGTATTGGCCATCTGGCAGGCAAATGCCGCAACGGCGCGCGTGAGCTTGGGCCACGGGGTATCGAGCAGGGCGTTGGATAAGCCGTAAATGCCCGGCGCCAGGGCGCGCGCGTTCTCGGCACCGCCCGGACCGCGGTTGCACGAGTACAGCAGTTGCGCGTCGACGCCACGCGCCGGAGCCGGAAGCGGCTCGCCGACCAGCAGGTTAAAGCCGTTGAAGCTCTGCGCGGTGCGCGCGCTCTCGGTCACCCACTGGCCCAGCGGGCCCGCGCTTTGCAGCGCCGAGAGCACCAGCAGGCCGCGCGACGGCGCCCGGGTGTTGCGCTCGAGCGGCGCCCGCACATTGGTGAGCATGGCAACACGCCCGCGCCGATTGATCCCGAGCCAGGTGCCTCCGGCCTCCTCGTCACGACCGGCAAGCAGTGAGACCGCCTGTCCCCACCAAGCAGCCGGGCGTGTCCTACGCGCGTAGAACTCGTCGCGGTTGGCGGCGATCACCAGCGGAAAGTCCGGGTGGGACTGCCAAGCGATCAATATCAGGCACATGATTGGGCGAGCACAAGAAAGACCATCAGCTAACGCTAACGCAATCCGCAAACAATGTCGAATCGTTTTGGTCGAACTCCGCCCGCCTACAATTCGGCAGGCTCATCGCCGCAGGACGCGATATTGCGTTGCGGGTAAAAGCGCCTTGCGCCCGGGGAGCAGCAGCAAAGGCGGCGGGCGCTGCCAAACCGTACCGCTACGCGGTTGGATCAAAGATCCGGTAGGGCAGCGCGCGCAGCGCCAATGGCGGCGCGTCGCGCTCGCCGGCGTGCAAGCTACCGTGCTCGGTGAGTTCGGTGGGGCACTCATAGAGCAGGTCAAAGCCGCCATCGGGGGCGGCTGCGGCCATAACGACGCGGCCCACAGGACTGGCCTGGCTGCTGTGAAAAAGGTCCGGCGCAGGCCCCAGGCCGCTTGCATGCGCCAGACCCAAGCGCCGGCGCAGTTTGCCCAGGTACTGACTGCGAGCCACGACTTCCTGACCCGGGTAGCAACCCTTGCGGAAACTCACTGCCCCGAGGACTTCCAAATTGAGGGCCTGGGGAACGAACAACTCGCGCGTGGTATCGAAAATCGCCGGGATGGCCGCATCGATCTGCGACCACCACCAGAGCCCGGTGTCGACCTGGGGAACCGAAGGCAAACGTTGCAGCCAGGTATCCAATCTAGCCGCTGGCACCAGCAACAACAGGCGCTCTGGACAAGAGGACCCGGATGGCAGATGCGCGATCCTTTCATCGGGTTCGATTTCGCGACATTGCCACGCTTGATCGGGAACAGCAACGCCCGCATGCGTCAGCGCTTGAGCGCTACCGGGCCCACAAATGCCCAGGGCCACCCACGATGCGCTTACATCGCTGAGTCGAACCTTGGAGCGCAATACGAACATCGACAGGCGCCGCAGGGTCGCTTGTGCGATATCGCTGGGCAGCAGCAGGCGCAGACCCGATTGCCAGCGCCAGGCCTGGAAGATGGCAAGCAAACGTCCCTTGGCGGTGCAATAGCCACCCAGTTGCCAGCTTGTCGGCGACATCGCGGCGATGTCCGCCGTGCTCTGGGACTGAAGGAAAGTCACGGCATCCGGGCCTTCGAGCTCCAGGACACTCAGGTCCGCAAGCCGGCTCCATACCGGACCGCAGCGCAGACGCGCGAAGTCAGCTGAACCAGCCGCCCAGCGGTTTGCCGGCGGCGGCAATGATGGTGGCGCGGCAAGCGGGATGGTGACTTCAGCACCCATTGGGAGTTCAACCGGATTTGATGCGGTGGCTATTATAAGTGCGCCGCACCAAGACGCTCGGGGTACGCCTCCGGCACCATGTCCAATTTGCGCGACAATTGGCCCTTGTCTTTTGCACCTTACTTCATCGGATCTTGGCGCTGCCCGTTTCCTATAATTGGCCCTTGTCTTTTGCACCTTACTTCATCGGATCTTGGCGCTACCCGTTTCCTATCGTCGACTTGCCCTGTACCTTTTCTGCGCGCTCGCTGCGGTGGCCTCGTGGGCGTGGTACGAGCTGGTCCGACCGCTGGAGGTTCCGCGCGATGGGGTCGAGGTGCGCGTGGTGCCGGGCTCCACGGCGCGCTTGGTCGCGCGTCAACTGCGCGAGGCCGGCGTTGCAGTGAATTCCTGGGAGTTCGTGGTTGCAGCGACCCTGACCCGCACGACCCGTTCGCTGCGCGCCGGGCGCTACAGCGTCGGGCAGGGCGCAAGCATTCTTAGCCTGGTGGAAAAGTTGCGCCGCGGCGACGTCGAGCATGGACAGCTGACCATCGTGGAAGGTTCGAGCTTCGCGGATCTGCGCAGCGTGTTGGCGCAATCCATCGAGCTGCGCCACGACACGGCCGACTGGACCGAAAGCCAGATACTGCATGCTATTGGTGCCCAGGAAACGCGTGCCGAAGGATTGTTCGCTCCCGATACGTATATCTTCGACCCGGGTTCGAGCGACGTGGAGGTGTATCGGCAAGCCTACCTGGCCCAGAAGGATCGCATCGAACGGGCCTGGCAGGCGCGCGCCGCCGATCTGCCGTACGCCGACACGTATGAGGCGCTCATCATGGCCTCGATCATCGAAAAGGAGACGGGTCGGACCGAGGAGCGGCGCCAGGTCGCCGCGGTATTTGTCAATCGCAAGCGGCTGGGCATGCCGCTGCAAACCGACCCGAGCGTGATTTACGGTCTGGGGTCCCGGTTCGATGGGCGGCTGCACAAGCGCGACCTGCAGGCCGATACGCCCTACAACACCTACACCCGTGTTGGGCTGCCACCGACCCCGATTTCGCTGCCGGGACGCGCCGCGATCGAGGCGGCCCTCAATCCGGATCCGACCAAGGCACTGTATTTTGTCGGTCGCGGGGACGGCAGTTCGGAGTTTTCCTTGACCTTGGCCGAGCACAACCGCGCGGTCGACCGCTACCAGCGCGCCGGCGCTCACGACGAAGTGCACTGAGCGCTGGCCGGGAGCAACATGCCAAAACCTGCGCGCGGCCGTTTCATCACCTTCGAGGGAGTCGATGGCGCGGGCAAGAGCACCCAGCTCGACGCCGTTGCGCAGGCGCTGCAGCAGCGTCAGGTCGCGCTGGTGCGTACGCGCGAACCGGGCGGCACGCCCCTCGGTGAAGCGCTGCGCAGCTTGATGCTGGGCCAGGCGATGGAGCCGATGACCGAGACCTTGTTGATGTTCGCGGCCCGCAAGGAGCACGTCGCACGGGTGATCGAGCCTGCCTTGGCAAGCGCTCGGTGGGTGCTGTGTGACCGGTTTACCGACGCCAGTTACGCCTATCAGTGCGCCGGCCGCGGTGTACCTAGCGATCGCGTGGATGCGCTCGCCATCTGGGTCCACGGCGAGCTGCAACCTGACCTTACCGTGCTGGTCGATGTCGATCCTGCCGAGGCACACCGGCGCCGTGCGCAGGTCCGGGCGGCCGACCGGTTTGAAGCCGAATCGAGCGCCTTCTTTCAGACGGTCCGAGCGGCCTACCTCGCGCGCGCTGCCGCCGATCGCTCGCGCTTCATGGTGGTCGACGGCGGGGCGCCGGCGGCGCAGGTGACATCGGCAATCCTGGAGCGGTTGGCGCCGTGGCTGACGTAGAACCGATTCCCTGGCTCACGGCGCCGCGCGCGGCGCTCGCTGCCCTGCGTGCGCGCGGCGCCCACGCCTTGTTGCTGCACGGCCCGGCGGGGACCGGAAAGTGGGACCTGGCGATGTCCTTTGCGTGCGACGTGTTATGCGAGCACGCGGTACCGCCCGCGCGCGCCTGCGGAATCTGCGCCTCCTGTCGGCTCATGGCGGCGGGAAACCATCCCGACCTGCGTGTGGTGGTACCCGATGCAATGGCGGAGCGGCGCCCAGGGGCCGCGGAGCAAGATGGCGAGGACGCAGCTGCATCGGCGGCCGACGCAAGCACTGCCCCCAAGACCAAACCCAGCCGGGAAATCAAGATTGATCAGGTACGGGAGCTTGTCTCCCTTACCGGGCTTAGCGCCCATCGCGGCGGTGCTCGGGTGGTCGTGCTGGGCCCTGCCGAGTTCCTGAATCTGTCCGCGGCGAATTCACTACTCAAGGGCTTGGAGGAGCCTCCGCCGGAGAGCCTGTTTTTGCTGGTCTGCGACCAAATCGATCGCTGCCTGCCGACCATCGTCTCGCGCTGCACCCTGGTGCGCGTTGCGGTTCCGCCCCGCGAGCTGGCGGTGCGATGGTTGCAGGCCCAAGGCGTGGGCGAGGACGCCGGCCGGCGCCTGGTGGAGGCGGGCGGGGCACCGCTGGCGGCCTTGCGCGCGGGCGAGGAGGCGCTAGCGCCGGAAATGCGCGCAAGCTTGCTTGCCCTGTTGCGGCGTGGATCCGTGCTTGCGCCGGCCGATGTCGCCAATGACGTTCCCCGGACGGTGCCGATCCTGGCCTCGATCGCTTTGTTTCAGCGCTGGGGATGGGACTATTTCTGCTTTCGAACAGGCGGCAGACTCCGATATCATCCTGAGGACGCGGCCAGCTTCGAGGCGCTGTCGCGCCATTGGAGCTTGCGCGCGGCAGCTGCCTGGATCGATCGCCTGCGCGCCCTGCGCGCGGTTGCCGAGCATCCGCTCAACGCGCGTGCGGCGATTGAAGGCGTCTTGCTCGATTACATCGGCTCGATCGCAGCCGGGCGCGAAGGCCGGTAGCAGTGGCAGGGGAGTGCGAGTCAAATGGGGCGGATGCAGATTGGGCCGCGATGTTGGAAAATAATCCGGAATCCGTTTACTCGGAATCCGCAAAAAGGGCGTAGAGTCAAAAAGTGAATGACATAGCCGATACGCGACTCGGTGTGCCAGCCCCCGGCAACGGTTTGGGTGGCAATGGCGTCCCAAGCGGCGCGGGGGGCGGAAGGCCCGCGGTCTTGTCGCTTTCCATCAAGGAAAAGGCGGCACTGTATGCGGCCTACATGCCCTACCTGAAATTCGGTGGAATCTTCGTTCCCACCAATCGCCCATACAACATCGGCGACGAGGTGTACTTGATCCTGACCCTGCTCGACGATCCAACTCGCATTCCGGTGGCCGGCAAGGTGGTCTGGATCAGTCCGTCCGGTAGCGGCGCATCCAAGACACCGGGAATCGGCGTGCACTTCCCCTCGGATGAGACGGGCCAGACGGCCCGCAAACGCATCGAGGATGCACTAGGTGCTGCGCTTCGTTCTTCGCGCCCTACACATACCATCTGATACGGTCGCGAGACTCTTCCCGGGCATTAGCTCGACACTGCAACGGCCGTTTGCCCATTTTTTCTCGCTTGTCCGAGGCCCGCTGCCACGCGCAGTCTGAGGCGCTTCGTTATTGACGCTCAGTGACCGGCCTAAGGATTGCAACGGGCCCATTCTGCAACCACATGCTGATCGATTCTCACTGCCACTTCTGTTTTCCCGAGCTCTATGCCGATGCCGATGCCGTTTTGTCACGGATGCACCATGCCGGCGTAGACATGGCGCTCAACATCTCCACGTCGATGCAGGATCTCGTTGCGGTGGTGCAGTTCGCCCAGCAGCACGAGGGCATCTACGCCACGGTCGGGGTGCATCCGGATAACACGGACGAGGGTGAACCATCCGTGGCCAAACTGGTCGCGCACGCCCGGGCCGACAAGGTCGTGGCGATCGGCGAAACCGGCCTGGACTACTTTCGCTTGCGAGAGCCCCTCGATTGGCAGCGCAACCGTTTTCGTACCCATATCCGGGCAGCACGTGAATGCGGCAGACCGCTTGTGATTCATACGCGTGCCAGCGCCCAGGACACCCTGCAGATCATGCGCGAGGAGCGCGCCGGGGAGGTTGGGGGCGTGATGCACTGCTTCACCGAAAGTAGCGATGTTGCGCGAGCGGCGATGGACCTGGGGTTCTTGATTTCTTTTTCGGGGATCATCACGTTCAAATCCGCGCAGGCGCTGCGCGAGGTTGCGGCGATCATCCCCGACGAACGCATCCTCGTGGAGACCGACGCGCCCTTCCTGGCACCCGTACCCCATCGTGGTAAGACCAACGAGCCGGCTTGGGTGACGCACGTTGCGACTACGCTGGCCAGTCTGCGCCAGCAGCCGCTGGAACACATTCATAAAGTTACGTCATACAATTTCTGTAAATTATTCAATATATTATGATGTCTAATTAATGTTATTTATTTAATAATTCACATTAACTTATGCTTAGTTTAGTAAACTTTTTCGAACTCCCATTCGCAGGTCTGCGCAATGCTGAGCGACATTGAAATCGCCCAAAAGGCCCCTCTGCAGCGCATTGCTGACCTGGCGCTCGAGCGGCTAGGAATCGATTCCCGGCATCTGGTGCCCCATGGCCACTACAAGGCCAAGATTCATCTGGACTACCTTCAGTCCCTGCAGGATCGAAGCGACGGCAAGCTCGTGTTGGTAACGGCAATTTCGCCCACTCCGGCCGGCGAGGGCAAGACCACCACGACCGTGGGCCTGGGCGACGCGCTCAACCGGGTCCTGAGCCCGAGCGGGAAAAAGGCCATGATCTGCCTGCGCGAGCCCTCGCTCGGACCGGTATTCGGTCTCAAAGGCGGAGCGGCCGGCGGCGGCTACGCCCAGGTGGTGCCAATGGAGGATATAAATCTCCACTTTACGGGGGACTTCTCCGCCATCGCCCTAGCGCACAACTTGTTGTCGGCCCTGATCGACAACCACGTCCACCACGGCAACGACCTCGGAATCGATGTGCGTCGCATCGCCTGGAGGCGCGTGATGGATATAAACGATCGGGCGCTGCGCCAGATCATGGTGGGCCTGGGCGGACCGGCAAACGGTTATCCGCGTCAGGACGGCTTTGACATCGTCGTGGCCTCCGAGATCATGGCGATCTTCTGCTTGGCAACGAGCCTGGGCGATCTCAAGCAGCGGATCGGCAATATCGTGATCGGTTCCACCGCCAGCGGCAAAGCGATTCTGGCGCGCGACTTACAGGCGCACGGGGCAATGGCGGCATTGCTGCGCGACGCCCTTGCTCCCAACCTGGTGCAGACGCTCGAGTACACGCCGGCATTCATTCACGGCGGACCGTTTGCCAATATCGCCCATGGCTGCAACTCGGTACTGGCGACACGCAGCGCGCTCAAACTGGCCGATTACGTTGTTACCGAAGCCGGCTTCGGCGCCGATCTTGGCGCCGAGAAATTCATCGACATCAAATGCCGCAAGGCAAACCTGCGGCCATCGGCCGTTGTCCTCGTCGCCACGATCCGCGCCTTGAAGTACCACGGTGGAATGGATGTGGCCGAGGTCGCACGGGAGGACTTGGGTGCGCTCGAACGCGGGATCGTAAATCTCGAACGCCACATCGACAATGTGCGCGAGTGCTACGGCCTGCCCTGCGTGGTTGCGGTCAATCACCGCACGCACGACACGACTGCCGAAACCGAACTCCTGCTTTCCCGGACCGCTGCTCGCGGAATCAAGGCCATTGTGGCCCGGCACTGGGCCCAGGGCGGCGCAGGCGCAGAGGAGCTGGCCCAAGAGGTCGTGCGGCTGTGCGCTCAGCCCAGCACGATGCGCTTCGTATACGAGGACAAAGCCTGCCTGTGGGACAAGATGAAGGCGATTGCGACGCGCGTGTACGGTGCGGCGGACATTCGCGCCGAGAGCAAGGTACGCAGCCAGATCGAACGGCTGCAGCAAGACGGATACGGACATTACCCTGTTTGCGTGGCCAAGACCCAGTATTCGTTCTCTACCGATGCGAAGCTGCGCGGTGCTCCCAGGGACCATATCGTCGATGTGCGCGAAGTTCGCCTTGCTGCCGGTGCGCAGTTCGTGGTGATGATCTGCGGCGACGTCATGACGATGCCGGGATTGCCCAAGGCTCCTGCGGCCCACGCCATCGATATCGATGACCGTGGGCGCATCCTAGGACTGTTTTAATGGACAGCAATGGCGGCACGCCAAGTACGGCCGTCGCGCCGGCGGACCTAGCGCTGTGGCGCAAGCGCATGCGCGAGGAGCTCATTGCGCGGCGGCTGGCCGCGCCGGCGCAAACCCGGCGCGACTGGAGCATCGCCATCAGCCTGCTGCTGCTGCAAGGCGTACCATGGCGCGAAGGCATGACGATCGGGTTTTGCTGGCCGTACAAGGGCGAGTATGACGCCCGTCCGCTCTTGCGTCTGCTGCGGGACCGAGGCATGAAATGCGCACTGCCGGTGGTCGAGAAGCGCGCCCAACCGCTACTTTTTCGATATTGGTCACCTGGGGTCGCCATGAGGAAAGGGCCATTGGATATCCCCTACCCGACGGAGACGGCACAGGTTCATCCCGACATACTGCTCATTCCACTGGTCGGTTTTGGTCGAGTCGGAGATCGTCTGGGATACGGGGGCGGCTACTTCGACCGCACCCTGGCAAGTCTGGAGCCACAGCCCCTGAGCATCGGCGTGGGCTTTGAACTAGCCCAATTGGAGTCCACCTTTCCACAAGCGCACGACATCCTCATGGATGCCATCGTTACGGAAGGCGGGATGCGCTGGCGCGAAATCGGTGCTCTCAAGGAAGTAACGCCACAGCAATTGCGCGGCTGCCTCGTAGACCTGGCGCAGGACCGTACGCAGTTTGCACGCATCAACGCGCACACCGTCCCGGCATCATTCCCGTAAGGGGGCAGGGCGGGTGAGCAGCGGGCCGGTCTCGACGAGCACCACGCCCGTCAGGATCAGGAATGCTCCTACGGTTGCCTGGAGGGAAAGCGTCTCCTGCAACAGCAGCGCGCCGGCGACGGCGGCAAACACGCTCTCCAGCGACATGATGAGCGCCGCTTCGGCCGCCGGGGTATGCCGCTGTGCCATGATCTGCAAGGTGAAGGCGATCCCGCTCGAGACGATTCCCGCATAGACAATGGCCGGCAGCGCCGCGCCCAGCGCGGCAAGCGTCGCGGGTTGCCACAGCAGCGCCGGCGGCAGTGACACTAGGCCGGTAAGCGCGCATTGCAGAAAGGACAGCAGCACCGGGCGCCCCGCAATGCCCCGGAAGTGTCCAATCAGCGTGATGTGTGTCGCCCAGATCAGGTCGCTGGCTAGGATGAGGAGGTCGCCGCGCGACCACTGCGCGCCGTGCCCGTCGCCGCCCAGCAACCAGGCGCCGTACAGCGCGACCGCCCCGGCAAGAAGTACCAGCAGGCGCGGCGGGCGACGCGAGAACGCCCAAGCAACGAACGGCACGAGCACCATGTACACGGCGGTCAGAAAGCCGGCGTTGGTTGCGGTGGTCGATTCCATCCCAATTTGCTGCAACCAGCACGCGGCGCACAGACACGCCCCGATGCATCCGGCTGCGATCAGGTCGGCGCGCGCCAGCGCCGCCGGGCGGCGCCGGGCCTCCCAAGCCGCAATCGGCAAGAGAAATACCGCCGCGGCAAGAAAGCGCACCGCGACAAAAAAGATTGGCCCGACGTATGCATTGCCGGTTTTTTGCGCGACAAAAGTCGTGCCCCAAAGCAGGGCGACCAGAAACAGCAGGGCGTCGGCGCGGCCGCGATTCATGTTGAGGCGGTCCAGCCCGCGGCAAGTAGCAGCCGCAGCGCATGGCTCGGGAGACGCGGCACACGATACTATCGCGCTTTTTGCACCGCTCGCTCGGGCGGTGGCGGACGAGGCGGGAGGACTGCACGGGTGTTTGCCATTGGTGTCGCCAATACTCTTGCGGCCGCCAGCGTGCGTCGCGCCGCGCGCACGGCGGCGCTGTACACATCGGTGGTGGTGCTGGGGGCCTTCGGTCTACTCGTTGCTGCCGATAGCTCGGCCCGCAGCTTGGATGAGATTCGCCAGGATGGCAGAATCATCTTGGCGACGGAAGGAAAGTTCCCTCCCTTCAACGTGTTCAAAGGCACCAAGCTGACGGGCTTCGAGGTGGAGCTGGCCCAGACCGTCGTCAGCCGAATGGACTTGCGGTTCGAATGGAAGGCCATCGATTTCAACGGCCTGCTCACGGGGCTGCAGCAAAACCGATGGGACCTCGTGATCGCCTCCCACGGCATCACGGAGGAGCGCTCCCGGGCCGTCACTTTTGCGGACCCACATTACTGCTCGGGCGGGGTGATCGTCGCCGTCCATCCGACGATCAACACGGCCCAAGATCTTGTGGGCAAGGTGGTTGCTGTGCAGACGGGTACCACCTATCTTGAAAATGTGCGCAAGATTCCCGGGATAAAGGAGATCAAGAACTTCCCGCAGGACACCGATGCCCGCGCCGCGATGCTCACCGGGCGCGTCGATGCCTGGGTGACCGACCGATTCACCGCGCTGGAAGCCATCAAGATGGCGCCGGAGGCCGGCATGCGGATTGGCCAGTTCCTTTTCGTCGACCGGCTTGCCGCAGCCGTTGCCAAGGGCAATATTGCGTTGGTCCAGGCATGGAACCGGGCGTTGGCGCAAAGCATGCAAGACGGCAGCTACGCAGCGCTGTCGAACAAGTACTTCGGCCAGGACGTGCGCTGCAAGTAGGCCGTGGCGTATGAAGCTCTGGCCGGCGAAGTGGGGTCGACAGCAGCGCAGCAGTGCGAGCATGGTGCTCGCCACGCTGGCGCTGGTCCTGATCCTTTGGCTGTGCGCGCTGCCACTGTCGCTGCTGCCGGAGCCGATCGGTAGCAACGCCGATTCCTTTGCCGACGGCGTGCGAACCACGGTCGAACTGACCTTGATCGCCGGCCTCGCCGGACTGCTCATCGGCATCGCAGCGGCATTGGGAAAGCTCTCGCGCGTGCCGCCGCTGCGCTGGACGGCTGCCGCCTATGTTTGGGTGATCCGTGGCACGCCCTTGCTGATCCAGGTGCTGTTTGTCTATTTTGCGTTGCCGGTGATCGCACCATACTTACAAATGAGCGATTTCGCCTCGGCGTGCGTAGCGCTGGCATTTAACGTCGGGGCGTACAACGCCGAGGTAATGCGCGGCGGCCTGCTGGCGGTACCGCGCGGACAGGTCGAAGCAGCGCGATCGCTCGGATTATCGCGGGCACAGACATTTGTCTACGTGACGTTTCCACAGGCTTTCAAGATCGCCTTGCCACCGCTGGTAAACAACATCGTTGCCCTGCTGAAGGACTCCTCGCTCGCCTATTCGGTTGGCGTGCTCGAGCTGACCAACGTTGGCAACCGGATCCAGGCAGCGACCTTTCAACCCGTGCCCATCCTGATCGCCACTGCGACGATTTACCTCGTCCTGACAACCGTCATGACGCAATTCTCCGATGCGGTCGAGCGGCGCTTTGACGTGGAGGGGCAGCAGGCGTGAGTCCCGCCGCGGCATCGGCTCCGCTGATCACGATCGACAAGGTCAACAAGTATTTTGGCTCGCACCATGTGCTGCGCGACGTCTGCACGACGTTCCAGGCGGGCGAGGTCGCGGTGATACTGGGCGCGTCCGGATCGGGAAAGTCGACCCTGTTGCGCGTAATCAACCGACTGGAGCGGCAAGACAGCGGCACGATCGTGGTCGACGGTATCCAGATCCGGCCCGGGCAGGCAGACACGAAGCAGCTCCACGCGCTGCGCTCCGAGATCGGCATGGTGTTCCAGCAGTTCAACCTGTTTCCGCACCTTAGCGTGCTCGACAACGTCAGCCTGGCCCCGCGCCACGTACGCGGGACGCCGCGCGCGCAAGCCCAGGCGCAGGCTCTTGAACTGCTCACCCGCGTTGGACTGATCGATCACGCGCACAAGTACCCCTTTGCCCTCTCAGGCGGCCAACAGCAACGCGTGGCCATCGCGCGCGCACTCGCGATGCAGCCGCGTGTGCTGTTGTTCGACGAGCCCACCTCGGCGCTCGATCCCGAAATGGTCAAGGAGGTGCTCGACGTGATGAAAGAGCTCGCGCGCTCCGGCATGACGATGATCGTCGTGACCCACGAGATGGGCTTTGCCCGCGAGGTCGGCGACCGGATCTTGTTCCTGGAGCAGGGGTGCATTCTCCAGGACGCACCGCCCGAGGATTTTTTTACGCGCCAGCAAGATCCACGCATCTGCGCGTTCCTGGGACAGGCCGTGCGCTGACAGGGTCGCTCGCCCCCGTACCGGTGATTTCCAGCGTGCCTTGCACTCGCGGCAAGGGGCAACGGCAACGCACGCGTAACGCCGTCGGGTTCGGTCGAAACGAACTACCAGCACGGCCCCGGTGTTCAGAGCAAGCGGTACTACACCCATTTTTCGTTGCTGCGGACGACGTTCGAGGCCGGCTTCGATTTACCGTGCTCGAATCACGCCTGCGATGCCGGCGCCGCTGTCATGAGCGATTCTGTTCGGCGCTGATCGGGAGTAAGGCAAGAGGGGGGGCCGCAGCCGGTCGGGGCAATGCGGACCGGCTGCGGCTTGCGCATCCGTACACGGGGCTGCTACTTCTGAAAACGGGTATTTTCAGAAGTAGTGGTTTCCGACCGCAGCCGCCCTTTGCTTACCGGGTCGCCGCACTGCCGGGCCCGGGCGGCGCATCGCCACTGCGGGCAATGCGCCGCTGGAAACCGGACAAATATTCGATGGTCGCCGGCGACAAAGCGCGGGGCCGCCGCGTCTGCGCGTCGGTAAGCACGATCACGCTTTGCGACGATGCCACGCACTGCCCGTCCTGGAACAGGGCTTGTTCCAGCCGTACCGAGCTGCGGCCCAGGGCGCCCACTCGTGTGCCGATGTCGATCTTGCCCGGCCAGAGCATCTCGCCGATGAAGTCGATGGTGAGCCGCGCGATGACCAAGGCCGAGCCCGGCTCTCGCAGCGGCCCGGCGCTGTCGTACAGCAGCTCGACCCGTCCGGTTTCGAATAAGGTGGCGTACACCGCATTGTTGACGTGACCCTGCCGATCCGTATCCCCATAGCGCAGTTTGTCGAAGGCGTGCAGTGCATAGTCCTGCAGTCGGCAACTCTCGGACATATGCAGGCTCCCTGGCGCTAGCGGTTCCTTGCAATTGGATCCAAAGCGATGTCCTGCCACGGCCCCGAATGTGCGAGCGCGCCGCGAGCCGCGGGCCTTAGTCGCCCTTGAGGCGTCTTGCGAGCGCCGCCCCGGTGAGCAGCTCCAGCTGCGCCTCCAGCCGAATCACCCGTCCGGTGAGGTCTTCGATTCGGGCCTGTTGCCCCTTCATCGCATCGGCCTGGCGGTTCACCTTGTCTTCGAGCTTGATCACGGAGGTCAACGCGCCCCAAATCTTTTCCGTGACACCCATCAGGCAACCTTGCGATCGCTGGTCTTACCGCTCTTGGACGCCTTCGACTCCATCGCCGAGATGCGCTTGTTGCTCGCCTCGATGAAGCTGAGCGCCTCCTCGATGGCCGCGCCCGCGCGCTCGGCGGCACCCTTGGCCGCATCGGCCAAGGCGGCCATTTCGCCATCGGTTTGGCTGGCGTCGTAGGCGAAGGCGCCGCGGCGCATCAGCTCCGAAATCGGGATCGCGAGCTTTTTGGCTTTCGCGGCGATCGCCTTCTTGTCTTGCGCCGTGGTCTGCACGACGATGCGCTCAACGGCAGCTGCCATGTGGGAACCTCAACTCGGGGAACATGTACATGTACAGTATATGTACATAAGATCCCGTGTCAAGTTCAAGTTCCGGCCCGCTCGGGCTTGGCCCTGCAACCGGCAAGGGCAAGTGCTGCGCAGGTATCATTTGCGCCGACAGCAAAGGTCCACAAAGGAGCAGCCTGCATGACCCAAGCCAAGATCGCCCAGCGCGCCCCGTATCCGGTGGCCGTGGAGGCCGGAAGGACGTATTACTGGTGCCGCTGCGGACGCAGCGCCCAGCAGCCGTTTTGCGACGGCTCGCACAAGGGGACGGAATTTACCCCCATCGAATTCATCGCCGGAAAAAGCGAGACCGTCTACTTCTGTGGTTGCAAGACCAGCGCCAAGGCCCCCCTGTGCGACGGGTCGCACAAGCGCCTCTGAGGGCCAAGGCGGCCATGCCGCCGATCCGGCCGCTGGCGCAAACGAATCTTTCACCAGCGCTATCGGGCCAGGACGGGGAAAACCGGGCCGAGCGCTCCAAGCGGCAGATCGACGCGGACGACGACCTGGATGCGATCTCCTGCTTTTTGTCCGAATATGACCGCTCGCCAGGCACGGCACGTATTTATCAGCGCGAGTGCGAGCGACTCGTGCTTTGGGCGGTGCACGAGTGCGGCAAGCCCCTGTCGAGCCTTACACGGCAGGATTTCGAGGGATACCTGAACTTCCTGGCAGATCCGCAGCCCGCGGACCGCTGGTGCGGCCCCAAGGTGAGCCGAACCTCGAGCGCCTGGCGTGCGTTTGTCGGCCCGCTCAGCGAACCGGCCCTGCTTACAGCGATTGCGGCCATCAATTCGCTCATGCGCTATCTGGTCGATGCGGGTTACCTTGCCGGCAATCCCCTGGGCCTGATCCGCCAGCGCCGGCGCAAGCTGGCGCTGGAAGGCCTCGCGCAGGGCACGGCGTCCGCTGCGATCGCCCCGGAGTCAACATCGATCGAGCGCTTTCTCGACACCGACATGTGGGCGGCGGTCACCCAGGCGGTCGAGAGCCTGCCGCGCGAGAATTCTAGCCAGGTGGACGAATACGAGCGGCTGCGCTTTGTCTGCGCATTGCTCTACATGCTCGCCCCGCGTGCCGGGGAACTCGAAACCCACCGCATGAATAGCTTCCAGGAAGAGCGCGGCCTGTGGTGGTGGCATGTGACGGGAAAAGGCGCGAAGCGCGCCAAGGTCCCGGTTCCTGACGATATGATCCAGGCGCTGGTGCGCTATCGCAAACACTTGGGACTGACAGCGGTACCCAAACGCAGCGACACTACCCCCCTGCTCGTCGGCTTGCGCGCGCGCGCGCCGATCACCGCGCGGCGCCTGAACCAGATTCTCAAACGCTTGTTTTCCCGGGCGGCGGACCTGCTGGGGCCGGAGCAAGAACACAAGGCGGAAAAACTACGTGCAGCGTCGGCGCACTGGGGGCGCCACACCGGCATCACGGCCAAGGTGGACGCGGGAATCGAAGAGCGTTACGTACAAAAAGATGCGCGGCATTCTGACAGAAGAACCACGCAGCGGTATATTCATGAAGAAGAGCGCCGCTGGCACGAGGAAGCGCAGAAACAGCGACTTCCCTGGCCGCGCCCGTAGTCAATAGTTTTGCGCTGATCTGTGCGCGCAAATTGATCCCTGACAAATAGTTGCCGACAAAGCTCGTGGCGGTGAATATTTTTCGGCGAAGATTCGATTCGTGCATTGCTGCAAGAGGGAAGAATGCGGGGGGATGTTTATGGGAACGATTTACGCCAATGAAAACGAAGCGGCGCTACACGAGGCAGCGATCGACGCCTTGGCCAGCGAAATGCGTCGTCCTGTTGACGAAATCAAGCCGCACTACGAGCGCGAGTTACTGCGTTTGCAAAAAGGCGCCCGCGTGCGCGATTTCCTGAGCGTCTGCGCGACGCGCCACCTACGCGAGGCCTTGCGCGGCTCGCAGCGCTGAGCCTAGCGCATCAGCCGGCACGCGTTCCGACCACGCGCTCGAAGTGCTCGACCTGTGGCGGCTTCGCAAAGTACGGTGCGACAATCGCCCGCCAACGCACAAAGGCCTCGGAACCGCGGAAATCGACCGTGTGGTTTTCCAGTCGTTCCCACTCTATGATTAGCACGTAGCGCTCTGGCGACTCGATTCCGCGCTGCACTTCGTAGCGCCGAAATCCCGGCGAGGTGGCAACGGCCGTCTCCACGCCGCGTCGGATCGCCTGGTCAAACTGGTCCTGCGTTCCGGGGCGGACATAAATCTCCGCAATTTCCACAATCATGATGGTCTGCGCTGGTACCGAACATCCGGGCCGGCAATACTACGCGAAACGCGCAGGCGCGGCGGCGTCGCGCCTGCGGCTACACTGCCGCTCGCGCCTGCGCGCAGGTGCCGAAACATATCCGTGGACCGATCCTTCCAAGAAGCTGCCTATGAGTGTCCACGCAATCCATCGTAGCCCGCGTCTTCTGACTGCGAGCACGCGAGGCCGGTACCTGCCCGCCCTGCTTGGTGGCGGCGCGGCCGCCCTCAGCGCCCTCGTGCTCGCCGCATGTTCCACTGCCTCGGTGCCACCGGCGCAGGTCGATCGCGAAGCCGTAGCGCGATACCGCGATGCCGGCTACCCCATGCCGGCCGCGGCGGCAATCGAAACGCACCGCATTAGTGGACCGGTCTCCGGGGCACCGTGGAGCATCAGCCTGACACGCCCGGCCGACCACGCCAACCGTGCGCTGATCGTCTTTCTTCCGAGCCTGGGTGAGGCGGACAATGCACCTAACCATTGGATCGAGCTCTGGTCCCATGCCGGGTATGCCGTGATGTCCATCCAACCCCTGCCAGACGACGCCCAGGTTTGGGCGACGCAGGAGGCGCGCAGCGGCGACTTCGAGCGCGTCGCGCGGGCCCGATTCGCGGCCAATCTCATGGCCGATCGGCTCGCACGCCTGTCGGCGCTACTGACAGAGATCCGGCAACGCAGTTTGCGTGGCGAGCCGGGGCTGGAGGGCCTTGATTGGGCGCACCTTGGACTGGCCGGCGCCGACCTTGGTGCGTTTGCGGTGCAAACGATCGCGGCCCGCCAGCCACCGGACCTGGCCTCCACATCCTTGCCCCTGACACCGCTTGCCTACGTTGCCATCAGCCCCTATGCGGTCCGCGGCGCCCCGGCCGTGGGCCCGGAGGCCGTGGCGCATGCGCCGGTATTGATGATCAGCGCCCGGGATGACATCGATGCCTATGGTGTCATCACCGATACGACGTTGCGCCGACTGGCCTTTGACCGGCTGGGAAATGGCGATGACTATTACTTGGAACTCGGGTCGGCCACGCACCGCTGGCTTTGCGGCCTGGTCGAACCGCCGCCAGGCGAAGCGACCACGCACCGAACCACAGCGTTTGAAAACGACCGGGCCGGAAAACGCGGGCTCAAGGGCGGACAAGCCGACACAATGGCACCGGTTGGTGACGAGGATGACCAGACGCAGGACAAACGCGCCCGCAACGCCGCATCGCGCGCGGAAGCGGAGAAGGCACGCGGCCGCGCGATGACCCATGTGGCGCTCAGCGAGGTGTCCTTCACGGCCATTTCGCTAGCGTTTCTCGACGCCTACGTGCGCGAGGAGCCCCGGGCACGTTCTTGGCTTACCAATTCGGCGGCCAAGTGGTTGCAAGATGGCGATCGCCTCAAGCACCGGTGAGGCGGCGCCGCCGGGCGGCGACGGCAGCACGCTGTGATGGATCCCGGAAGGGCCTGATCTGGAGTGGATGCAAGATGAACTCGGACCCGCAAGACGATCCGCGCGCCGCGGCGGCGCTGGTTGCGCGGCAGGCCGAAATATTCGCGGCGCTCGCGCGCGTATTGCCAGCGCACGCGCTGCTGTATCGGCGGGAAGATACTGTCGCCTACGAATGTGACGCACTGACCGCATATCGCCAGGCGCCGCTGCTCGTTGCGCTGCCCGAGTCGGAAGCGCAGGTGGCTGGCGTTCTCAGGACCTGTCATGGACTGGGCGTTCCCGTGGTAGCGCGCGGGGCCGGCACCGGCTTGTCGGGCGGGGCCCTGCCCCATCGCACCGGCGTGACCCTATCGTTGGCAAAACTGCATCGGATATTGACGATCGACCCCTTGGCGCGCACCGCCGTCGTTCAATGCGGCGTCCGCAACCTGGCGATCAGCGAGGCGGCCGCCCCTTTCGGCCTGTACTACGCCCCAGATCCGAGTAGTCAGATCGCCTGCACCATCGGCGGCAACGTTGCCGAGAACTCCGGCGGGGTGCATTGCCTGAAGTATGGTCTGACCCTGCACAACGTGCTGCGTGTCAAGGGGTACACCGCTGATGGAGCGGCGGTGGACTTCGGCTCCGAGGCATTGGATGCGCCGGGACTGGACCTGCTGCCGCTAATTGTCGGCAGCGAAGGCATGCTGGCGGTTGTGACCCAGGTGACCGTACGCCTTACCCCCAAGCCACAGTGCGCGCGTTGCATCATGGCCAGCTTCGGCAGCATAGAGACCGCCGGAGACGCGGTAGCCAACATCATCGCCGCCGGCATCATTCCGGCCGGCCTCGAGCTGATGGACAAGCCCATGACCGCGGCCGTGGAGAATTTTGTCCATGCCGGCTATGACCTGGATGCAGCGGCGATACTGCTATGCGAGAGCGACGGCACGATCGATGAGGTTGCAGAGGAGATCGACCGCATGTGCGCCGTGCTCGAGTGCAGCGGCGCAACCCGGATGGACGTCAGCCGCGACGAGGCCCAACGCCTTCGATTTTGGAGCGGCCGCAAGAATGCCTTCCCGGCCAGCGGTCGGATCAGCCCCGATTACATGTGCATGGACTCGACCATACCGCGCAAGCGCCTGGCCGAGATGCTGCGTGCGATCGAGACGATGGAAGGCAAGTATGCGCTGCGCTGCGCAAACGTTTTCCATGCCGGCGACGGCAACCTGCACCCGCTCATCTTGTTCGACGCCAATGATGCCGACCAACTGCAGCGCTGCGAGCGCTTCGGCGCCGATATTCTCGAGACCAGCGTTCGCATGGGCGGAACGGTGACGGGCGAACACGGGGTGGGGGTGGAAAAGCTCAACTCGATGTGCGTACAGTTCTCGGCAGCCGAACGCGAGCAGATGCTCGACATCAAACGCGCCTTTGATCCGGACCAACTGCTCAATCCGGGAAAGGCAATTCCTACCCTGCAACGCTGCGCCGAGTACGGGAAGATGCATGTGCACCGAGGCATGCTGGCGTTCCCGGAGCTGCCGCGCTTCTAGCGTCTACAGACACCTGCTCCCATCGCGGCAATGAATCCAGCGACCAACCTGGCAGGCGACCCGGTCTTGACACGTCTTATTGACCGGGTACGTGCCGCGCATGGCGATGGTGCGCCGCTTGAGATCCGCGGCGGCGGCACCAAGAGCTTTTATGGCGGAGCCCCTGCAGGTGCACCGCTGGACCTGCGCGAACTGCGCGGCATCTGCAGTTACGAGCCCACGGAGATGGTGATCACCGCCCGCGCGGGCACCGCCTTGGCGGAAATCGAATCGGTCCTGGCCAGCAATGGGCAGAGCCTTGCTTTTGAGCCGCCGCGCTTTGGTGTGGAGAGCACCTTGGGCGGCATGGTGGCCGCCGGCCTTGCCGGACCGGCGCGCGCCAGCGTGGGCGGGGTGCGCGATTTCGTGCTGGGCCTCACGATGCTCAACGGGCGCGGGGAACTGCTTCAGTTCGGCGGGCAGGTGATGAAAAACGTTGCCGGTTACGACGTCTCGCGCCTTCTCGTGGGATCTATGGGAATACTCGGTGTGATTTGCGAGGTATCGCTCAAGGTGCCGCCGATTGCTGCTGCGAGCGTCAGCTTGGAATTTTCCTGCGATCAGACCGAGGCGCTGCAGCAGCTCCAGCAATGGGCCTGCGCCCCGTTACCGATCAGCGCGAGCGCCTGGCACGGCGGTGTCTTGCGCGTACGCCTTGCGGGCGCCGGTGCCGCCGTGCGGGCGGGCGCGGCCAGGCTCACCGGCGAGCACGGCGGCAAGGCCCTGGAGCAAGCCGCGGCGCATCGGTACTGGGATGCGCTGCGCGACCAAAAGGAAGCCTTCTTTGTCGCCAGTGACGCCGGGACGGGTGCAGGTAAAAGCAGCACGCTGTGGCGTCTGTCGGTGCCGGCTACACACCCGCCCCTGGAGCTACCCGGCAGCGACACCTTGATCGAATGGGGAGGCGCACAGCGCTGGCTGTACAGCGATGCGCCGCCCGCGCAGATCCGCGAGCTCGCCGCGCGTGCCGGAGGTCATGCCAGCGTATTTCGCAGCGCGCGGCGCGGCTCCGACGCTGCCGACTTTCTTGCACCCTTGCCTGCCGCGCTGGAGCGCATCCATCGCGCCTTGAAGAAATCCTTCGACCCCGCGGGTATCTTCAACCCCGGGCGCCTATATCCTTGGCTCTAGATTGGCTATCGCGGCATGCAAACGAACTTAAGCGCGGAATTTCGGGGCACGCGTGAAGGCGCACAGGCCGAGGAGATTCTTCGCAAATGCGTGCACTGCGGTTTTTGCCTGGCAACCTGCCCCACGTACCAACTGCTGGGCGACGAGCTCGATAGCCCGCGCGGACGCATTTACCTGGTCAAGCAAGTGCTGGAAGGGCATGCGCCGACTCGCAAGACGCAGCAGCACCTCGATCGATGTCTGACTTGCCGAAACTGTGAAACCACCTGCCCTTCCGGTGTCGACTATGGCAGTCTGATCGACATCGGCCGCCGCATCGTCGAGCAGCGCGTTGCGCGTCCGCCAGCGCAGCGCGCCGTGCGCTGGCTTTTGAAAGAAGGGCTTACCTCGCCCGTATTCGGCCCAGCGGTGCGGTTCGCGGGCTCCTGTCGTCCCGTTTTGCCGCAAACCATACAAGCAAAAATTCCGCGACCGCACACAGCGTCGCCGGCTGCTGGCGCACGCCCGTGGCCCACTCGGGTACTCGATCGCAAGATGCTGCTGCTGGCCGGCTGTGTGCAGCCGAGCTTGCAGCCAAATATCAATCGGGCCACCGCTAGGGTTCTTGATGCCGCCGGAATCCAGACGATCATCGCCCCGTCGGCGGGCTGCTGCGGTGCCATTCGGTCGCACTTGGCCGACCACGAGGGCGGCCTTTCGGACATGCGACGCAACATCGACGCTTGGTGGCCGTACGTCGAGCCATCAAGAGGTAATGCATCGGTACTGGCGATCGTGATGAACGCCTCGGGTTGCGGCGTGACGGTGAAGGAATACGCGAACCATTTGGCGCACGACCCACGTTACGCGCAAAAAGCACGGCGCATCAGCGAGCTGACGCGGGACGTTTGCGAGGTCATCGCCGAGTCCGTATCGCTGCTGCGCCCCCGCCTGCCACCGAGCGCGACGCGTGTCGCGCTGCATTTGCCCTGCACCCTGCAGCATGGGCAGCGGATGCCGGAGACACTCGAACAGGTTCTTCGCGAGCTCGGCTTTGATGTATCGGTCCCACGCCAGGAGAATCATCTGTGTTGTGGCTCGGCGGGGACCTATTCCGTGCTCGAGCCTGAACTGGCTTTTCGATTGCGCGATCGCAAACTCACCCAGCTGCGCGCGCTCAGCGCGCCCTGCATGGTCTCCGCCAATATCGGTTGTATCCAACACCTACAAAGCGGAACCGATATCCCGGTACGACATTGGATCGAAGTTCTGGACGACATCCTCGTCATTTGAGCTGCCGGGCGGAAGGCCTAGCCAGGAGGGTCAGGGCTAGAGCTATTCTATATTTAACGTTAATATACATCAATAACTACTTGATTATTAATAATATATGTCGATTCATAGAAGCTCAAATCTTCTACCGAAGATTTTCTTTCTCATGGGCTATTGACTTTGTTGCGACGCAGCATATACTTCTCTTTGTGCATCGCACCATCACCCCAATTCAGGAGCCCACCATGTACCCGAACCAAAACCAATTCATCGAACTTCAGAAGAGCCAAGTCGACGCGATCCAGGCGTTCGGCAGCGCCGTTTTCCAGGCCGCCGAAAAACTTGCCCAGCTCAACCTGGCAACCACCCGTGGCATGCTGCAAGACAGTGCTGGCGCGGCGCAAAACCTGCTCTCGGCCAAGGATCCACAAGAGGTGACCGCCATCGCCAGTTCATTGAGCCAACCCGGGGCGGAAAAGATCGTCAACTACTCGCGCAGCGCCTACAACATCGCCAGTTCCGCCAGCGCCGAGCTGAGCAAGATTTTCGAGGCCCAGTTGACCGAAGGCAACCGCAAGCTCGCCGAGTTGATCGACGTGGCGGCCAAGTCAGCACCTGCCGGTTCTGAGCAGGCGATCGGTATGCTCAAGAACTCGCTCTCCGCGGCCGGAACGGCGTTTGATGCAGTTACCAAGGCCGCACGTCAAGCGAGCGAAACCGCTGAGTCCAACATTGCTGCTGCTGTAGAAGTCGCCAGCGACGCCGTCAGGGCGAAGCCCAAGAAGCACGCATAATCGCTGCAGCGCGGTTTCCCAAGAAGCCGCGCTGAGAAGGCTGGTTCGAACCCCCTCCTGACTTTCGTCTTGAGGGGGTTTTTATTTGGCAACTTTGATGGCTGGCTTGCTAGAAGTCTGCGGATTCGCGAGGTCCAAGCTGCCACGCGCATCTCCCGTTCCTGTTGCTTGCCTGGCTTTCCGCGCCGGCCGTTCGACGGCATCCGCTGGAACGCGTTAGGGCAATTCGGAATCTTGTTCAGGAGCGCCGCAGGAGCATTCGACCGTCGCTCCTCCAGGTGCCATGCGGCACCAAAACGACCCCGAGACGGCCCGAATGGTGGTTTTAGGTTTCCTAGCCCGGCACCGGCTCAGCGGCCGTGGCCACCACCATGTGAACCGCCCGACCCGTGGGAAAATTGCGTAGACCCGAACGATGGTCCGCGCCCACCGAATCCACCACGCCCACCGAACCCACCTCGTCCGGAATGAAATCCGTGGTACCGGCCTCGATAGCCATAGCCCCAGCCGTAAGGCCAAAAGTAGCCGAGATCGTACGCAGCCCAGTCCGGATTGCAGGAGTAGTCCCCATACCCGCAGCTAACACTGGCTGGTGCAGATGGCGCCGCCGGATAATTGACGACATCCGCCTGCCTGCTGCGCGCAAGCTGCCATTCGAGCAGACGCATGCGGTCATTTAGCGCCTCGATCTGGGCGTGCCGCGCCACCTCGGCCTGCGCCTTGGGTGAAATTGGTTCTTGGTGGATGACCTGGGTGACGTCCGCCCCGCGAGGCGGCGGCAAATTGCTGTACGTAACCACCCCTGAGCCGTCAATCCAACCGTAGATTTCAGCGGAGCAAATCACCGGCAATGACATCGAGCCCAACAGTACCAGGGCTGCCGCGCACTTGCGATTTGTCATTTTCATCGTCTGCGCCTCCGACCCGGACAGCGGGCCAGCAACATACTTGCTCGCGCTCCGATTTGACCAGACACCCACGTTGTTAGCACTGGTTTCGCGATGCGACCGCCGCGAGCGCGCGTGGCGGCCCCGGAAAGCGACGTATACAAAGCATTCGACATCGTTTGTCGCCCGAGGGTTCCCAGCAGAAATTCCTCGGAGGCCGCGACCAGGGCCAGCCGGCGCATTCGACTCGCCGCCGCGGCTCAGCGCCACGGACCAGTTAGCAGGGATCGCCTGAGTTTGGCGCCGCCGATTTGGAATGCGCCGATCACCACGCTTAGGACTGCGATGAAAATGCTGGCGAAGAAGGCAGTCCAAAACTGCGAAACCGTGAAGCCGCCAACGAGCGACGACAACGTCAGCAGCATCAGGGGATTGAGCACCAGCAGGAAAAAGCTCAGCGTCAGCAAGCTCAACAACAGCGTAAGGACGACAAATAGCGCGCACGATCGCTTGGCAATTACACCCACGTGCGCGACTGCTGGGAAATATCTAACGCGCGACCGATCGTGCCCAACGAGCATCAGGTCGGCGCAGCACTGGAAGGATCGTCCGGCAACAGCGCGTCGAGGCGGCTTTGGACGATAGAAGCAAGCAGGCAACTTCGGTCAGGGCGAGCCTCAGGCGTCGCTGTCGATTCGAACCGAATGCGGCACACCGCGCACAACCGTGACCGTGAATTGCATCTTTGGCTCCGAGATAGAGCGATACGCCAATTCGTAGCGTGCATCGGTGAGCGGATGCGGCGGCAGGTGGATCGCGGTCAGCACCAGGTCATCGGCGCTCACCGTGCTGAAAACCTGTTGCTCTTGCAGGCGGGCATTGATCAGCGGAACGCACAACATCGCATCTTGCACCTGATGCCGGCGCAGCGACACCACGCAGGCCACGTGATCGGGTCCCGGCAGCCGGTCGCTGTCGACCTCGCATACGATCTGTAGCGAAAAGCGGCTGTCCGGCATGCGCTGCTCGCCGCTCCAAAACGATACCTGCCCATGCGCCATGCGAACGAAATGCAGGCGCCCCAGCATGGGCGATTGGTAGATGGCCCCGGTCGAACGCCGCGGTCGGACCGGCTCGATCCCCGCGAGCTTGCGTTCAACGACAAGCGGATCGTCGCCGATCTCTGGGGCTGATGGGTCAGCGCCGTACATCGAAGGTTTCCAGGTCGGACTTGAGTTCGCGCGCGACGCGTTCGCGGTCCTTGATGAAATCGCTCTTGCCGGCCTCGATCCCCAGGTAGGCATCCAGGTCGCCGTGCTGGCTTTGCAGTTTCGGCACCAGCTCCAGAAACAGGTCCGTGAGTTCCGGATCGAAGTGCTTGCCACGCAGCGAGGCGATTTCCCGCAGCGCATCCTCCACCGACCAGGCTTCCTTGTAGCAACGTCGGTGCGTCAACGCATCAAACACGTCGGCCAGCGCCGTGACGCGCGCCGCCAGCGGGATCATGTTGCCCTGGCGGCGGTTCGGGTAACCGTTGCCGTCCCAGCGCTCGTGGTGGTTGAGCGCGATCTCCTGCGCGACAAAAAGCTGGGCCAGGCCGCCCTCGCCGATCAGCTCCCAGCCGTGATTGCAGTGCATTTCCATGATCGCGCGCTCGTCTGGTGTGAAGCGTCCCGGCTTGAGCAGGATTGAATCGGGAACGCGCAGCTTGCCGATGTCGTGCAGGCGCGCCGACAGGTCGATCAGCGTGCACATCTCGGTATCCATGCCCTTCTTGAGCGCCAGCTCCTTGGCAAGCGCTCCGACCCGATAGCAGTGCTGACCGGTCTCATCGTCGTGCAGTTCGGCCGCGACAGTGTTCTTTTCGAGCACCTGCATGCACTCGCGCAG
>Ga0209415_10000721_pt1 | contig 61847 bp, 39 predicted proteins | sample PeaSoiSIISIP2007_FD_187696 | JGI IMG/M metagenome (GOLD analysis project Ga0209415, IMG submission 187696) | Peat soil microbial communities from Weissenstadt, Germany - SII-SIP-2007 (SPAdes) (version 2) | ecosystem: Environmental > Terrestrial > Soil > Wetlands > Peat | place: Germany...
CAAGCTGCCCGCATGACCACCATGCAGAACCCTGTACTGCGAACCAAATAGAGGATGGGGTTCAGATAGCGCTCACGAATAATCACGAGAGATCCGCACAAGACGCCCAAACGTATATCTGGAATTCCGGCTCGCTTGAGCGTTTCAAATATTGGAACTACTCCGATGTCTTCAAATTCCGGTGTCTCTCCGGGAGATCTGGGAAGCTCGGATTTGCGAATGAAATCGGTCAAGACCACGCATCGAAGATCATCCTTGAGTGCGCCCGATTCAAGGAGCACGATTTCCTCTATGGAGTGCAACTTGGTCTTGGATGTGGTCAGAAGCTTTGCGTGATCTGAAGGATTGCGGAGCACGACCTTGCGGTGCTCGATGGCGCCAATCTGACCAAGTTCATGTCGTATGGCCCTTAAGGCCGGGTCGATGTCTTTGAATCTCTCTGCATCCGCGTAGAGACAATGAGTGAGCAGAATCTCCAGCCATTCGAGTTCAAGTGATGGTATCGACTTGGAATCCACTGCCAGGCAATGCAGTACCTCGCGCGGGATATGCTCGCCGATCGCATTCAAATAAACAACCATGCTCGATAAATACTCAGGATCATCGAGTATCTCTTCGATGTGGCTGTTCGGATCGTTCATCCACGGGTGATTCGCAACAGCCGCGGCAAACTCCCGGTTCTGACGAAGATGAGCAGCAAAGGCTTCAATTGCCGTTCTAAATTCCACGAGCGTATTCAGTTCAACTGGAGCGGGAGTACTGAAGTAGACATAATCCTGGTGAGGACAGAGATCACCCTGAAGCACGAGTTCCGGTACGGCTACTTCAACATCCACGGGCCCACAAAGATCCTCGTAACGTTGCCACTCATACGGAGAGACATCGAAGGGAGGCGTGGCGGTCAACGCAACCAGCGTTGGCTTCAGGCGGTCGGCGACGAATGTTAGAGTTTTCCACCATTCGGCCTTGAGGTGATGCGCTTCATCGACGACAAGAGTTCCGAACCCTGACAGGGCTTCCGGCAGTTTAACTGGAATTGCCGATTTGCCGTTCCCGTTTCCATTGCCGCTATGGGGTTCTATCGCCGGGGTAGTCTCTTCTTCCACGCATGCGTCTTCGGTCTCTTCGAGTTCTCCGGAGCAGAGCGCGTGGAGAGCCTGGTAAGTAGCAATCGTCAGCATTTCAGGGTGCCGGATGTCGGTCGAAACCCAGTCAGGCTTCGGACTCCCAGGCGGAAGGAAGTACTGAACAAGGCGTTCAGCCCACTGATTGCGAATCGTTATCGTAGGCGCCAGAATCAGGGTTGGCTGATTCATCCTACGGACCGCTTCCAAGCCGAATACAGTTTTCCCGGAGCCAGGTGCAGCTATTACGTGTAGCCGCTTGTCTTCGAGATACAAATCAAGCCGCTCTAGCAGACGAGCCTGATACGTCCGCCAGTTCCCATGAAATGCCATTTCAATCGGAAAAGTGGTTCTTCTGGTCTTGAGAGGGGCCGAACACATGACAGATGTGAATTATAGTCGGGTTCATACCAACCCGCTAGGTGACGATCTCCCAGGTCTCTAAATCGAGACGGTGGAACCCATGAGTATCTATCGCTGTCCCGCGCGGGCTGACGCCGCGCGCGGCGTCAGGTAACCGCTATCTTTCATCCAGTCGGCCATTCGCTGCCGCCAGGAGTTCACTGTCACCAGGTTGGTTGGCTCGCCCATACTGAACGAGTGTTTGCCCCAGGCCAAAAAGACCGCTTCAACTCGCACCCCGGCTGCGCGCAGCTTTGTCAGCAGCTCGAGCGTCGCCTGACTGCTGTCGGTCTCATCGTCATTGGCCACGATTAGGAATGCCGGGGGCGAGTCGGACGGAAGACGTTCCGGAAGATCGCCATCCCCAGAGACCTGCATCTGAAAATCCGGCCTGCCGTTCAGCCGGTCGACCGGATCTGGCGCCTTCGGGTCCCCCGCTCCGGGCGCGTAGGCAATCAGCGAAATCACGTACCCTCCGGCAGAAAAGCCCATCATCCCCACCCGATGCGGATCGATATTCTACTCCTTCGCGCGGCTGCGCACCAGCCTCATCGCTCTGTACGCATCCTGGCGAACATTGTCCATCGTGTATGGCGAGTTGTGGTCATTCGGCAGCCGGTACCTGAGCAAAAACGCAGCCACGCCGATGCTGTTTAGGAATCTCGCCGTCTCATCTCCCTTTGTTGCTATCAGAAGGCGAAATCCTCCGCCGGGCGCGATCACCACGCCCGTCCCGGTAGCCTTCTCTTTGGGCGGCAAATACACCGTAATCGAGGGATTGTTCACATTGCGCACCCACCAGTCTTTCGCCACTTCCGGAACGTCCTTGCGGCTCTCGAATCCCGGTGCGCCATTCTCCCATAAATGGATGACCTCGGGCGTAGTGCGCTTCGTAACAGGAGGCGTTGTTTGTGCCTGTGCGCAGTACTGGCCAATGCCGCCTCGGCTTGACTGCCGGAACTGTGGCGTCAGCACCGCTCCGAATAACACAACGACGGCGATTCCTTTAGATAGCGATTTCATCGGTCAATCCTTTGCTTCGGAGATTCTATCGCCTCGAAGCAACAAGCCACTTAAAGCCGGCCGGGACTAGGGTCCATGCGGACTCGGGCAGCCAGGAGTGGTGACCGTATCGCCAACTTCAGGATGTTTGCTCATGTACTGGAATGCGCGGGGATTGAGGTCGTCGAGACAGCGGCAAGGGATGAAGCCGGCGAGGCAACGGGCATCAAATTCGTGGGCGGCCTGAAACTGTTCAGGTGTTGCTGCGGGCGTCAGATGGTGAATCGTTCCAGCGCCACCGTCGTTCCACATCTCCAGAAATGTCCCATCGACAGCGTAGTTTCTGGGCCGCCATTCAGGGGGCATATCCGCGGAAAGCGTCCAGGAATTGCCTAGCCACGCGGGGCGGCCCTCCACATAAACTCCGCCATGTATGGTTTCGACGCGCCCGGCATGAACGCGGATAATTGCATCGGCCATCCAGAAGCGCATGGAGAGTGGTCCGCGCAAGAAGCTGGGAGTCCGAATCATCAAGACGGCCAAGGCGCGACGGAGACGTCCGGGTTTCAGGTCCGGCCCTGAATAGACGTTGAGCGTTGAGAGATCAAAGTCGTAAGAGTAGTCGTAGATGTGTGCGTTGTTGTACTCGCAGTCCGCGTTGTTGGCGCAATCCTCGATGCCTTCAGGGGGCGAGGGTATGTACTTTCTACCGCCATATCTGGAGACGAGGGGCAGAATGGAATCCTCAGTAGCGCCAACCGGGATGCGGGTTGCTTCGTCGAGGAAGGCGACGGCACGGTGTACCAGATAGGCGGTATAGACGCGGAGGCCGCAGCCCATGAGAGCGATGAGTATGACTACGAACATGGTCAAGCGGAGCGCGAGACGGAGCAGTCGATGATAGAGCGCGATTGAGAGAACAGCCGGTGCCATAGGGAACAGCTTAATCCCTGAGCGCCCAATAGCAGAGCGGTGCCTGAATCGCCGGCCACACGGAAGTAGCTCCAAAATACGCGATACTTCCGAATCGGCGACGCCCGACCGCAGCGCGAGAATCGGACCGGCAGGGAGCTGTCCGCAAATGAGAAGCCGTGGTTTCACCGAGGCCTCCGCCTGAGATTGTTGGAGCCGAGCCGTGGGTTTCAAGCCGCTTCGCTGTGGCCCGCGCACCCCATCACACCCAAGAACCTCGCCCACGGTCCCACGGCTTCTCGAACCTGGTGCGCCATGATCCTTGAAATCTGATGCAGATGAGTTAAATCGTGTGCCGCCCAAGTGGTCAGCAGCTCGGACAAAGAGACCGAGCCGAGTGCCGGATGCCGTCCCCGCCGCTCGAAATCCTGTGGCGTCAGCTTCAGTCCGCGCAGCTCGTCCAAGTTCTTCGCTCGCACTTTCGCAAATTCGTCCAGTAGTTGCGTTAGCGTCTTGCCCTTGCCATAGCGGACATGGGCGTCGCGGTCGAAGGGCACAAAGAGCTGTGTCTCGCCCGACTGCAATATGTGCCGGGTCCGCGGCATCCAGTCCTCATGTTCACCCTGAATCAGGTGCGCGATCACGGCGCTCACGTTCCACGTATCTCCGCCTTCGTTCGTTTCCGTCCACACCTCCGGTAATCCACGCAACAGCGCATTGAGTGCGGCCGGCGTGCGTTCCAGCAGTCCAATCATGTTCTCGAGTTCGAATCCCATCCTCAACCTCCCAGGCCCTTTCATCTATTTACTACTTCCTTGCTCCCTGAGTCTAAGACACCAACGGCCTGGGAACGTACGCTCCCAGGCCGTTGGCGGTTACGGGCAGTCAAGCGTCCACCCTTTACTCATCCCAAACCGCGAAGCTCAAAGGGCACTTAGACGAGCGAAAGAACGTCAGAGTCCGAGTCGGCGACGATGCAATTGCGACCCGGAAGTTAATTAGAAACTGAATTCTCGAAGCTTGAAAACTGAAGGCTATCGTCGGAGAGCTATCCGAGCGGCTCACCACTTCCTACATCTACCCACTCCGCGCCACATGCCTCGCAATGCCAGGCCTCCTCTCGTGGCGGCACTGGAATCGACAGAACGTAGAGCGCCACAAGTGACCGTCCGCGCTCTGTGCCCCCGCCCAATGAAACCTCAGCCGATCCGCACTTTGGGCAGGTCGGCTGTACGTAGGCTTGCTCTTCGCCATACGCGATTGTCCCCGGAACTTCCGCCTCCAGAATCTCTCGTGCATCCGCTTCGTCGCGCTCGGCGACCTGCAAGCGCATACCGCCCACCAGATTGGAGTAGAACCAATCCATCCGCACAAGATTCTCGTCTGCAATCCAGGCTGGAATACCCGCCGATTCCAGCAGCGAACGTCCCGCGTATGCCTCCGCCAGATCCCGATAACGCCGCACTGTCACCAGGCGACGGAACTCCCATTCCACCGGCTCTTCCACCAGCGGCGGCTCAAGCCCGCGCCGCGCAAATTCCGCACGGAACGCTGTCCGCGCAAATTCCAGCAGACCATCATAGGAGCGAGCCAGCTCCATAAGTTCCGTCTCACTCATCTGCGCATACTGCGCCGCCAGATCTTCGGGACTTGGTGTCATGTACCGAAATCCTAACAGGAATCGGAGCGCGGTAGCCCGAGTAATCGGAAGGGTTCCTCGATGCTACCTTTCAGTTAGCAAGTCCGTCGAGGCGCTCATTGGGCCTTTGAACGCGCAATTCTGAGTTCCGGTCGGATCACTGCACCCGTTCCCAATACGGTTTTGGGGACGGATCGGCAGCGAACCACGAATAGCACCGTTTAAAGCCGGTCTTTCGATGTGAGCAATCCAATGTGGTCCACACCTGCGCCTTTTCCTATGTCCATGACCTTTGCAACGATTGAGAAATCGAGCTTGTCGTCCGCTTTGATGAACATTGCTCTGTTCGCCCGAAGCGAAAAAATGGCGTTCAAGCGGCTACCAAGGTCATTGATACTCACATCATCTTGATTGATCTTGTAGCTCACCAGTCCATCGCGGGCATTGATGATCTGCACCACTATTGCAGTATCGGGACTCTGAGCCGGTTTTTCTGACCGCTTTGGCAGCGCCGCATCGAGGCCGTGAGGCAGCGCCGGCACGATAACCATGAAGATGATCAACAAGACCAGCAGAACGTCGATCATTGGAGTCACATTGATTTCGCCACGGAGTTGACCTGAAGCATGACCATTCTCGACTGTCATAGGACAATTTCCTCCTCGCCCATTGGATCTCGAAGAAGCATTGGAAAAGTTCACGGCATCCGGAACTGAGACTTCTGATGACTTAGACACCGCAGCAAGCCGAGGAGTTCCCGATAAACAATAATGGGCATTGCCCGTTGCTTGTGATCCCGGCTGTGTAGGCGCCGTCTACCACATGTTCGACGATCTCTGCGTTTACATCGGCGGCAAGTCCGTCTTCATGCTCCGCAACTCAAGACTCGGCTGTATCCACGCGCCGCCGCCAAAATCGCCCGCCTGCCCGGCCCGTGTTGAGGGAAAGTGCTTGAGACTCCCCGGAGCGCGTCCACCCTCTATGCGGGTGTCACATCGGGCACCCGTCCAGTGGCCGTATGATGGTCCGACAGGAATCTTTCATGGAATCTGCCATTGCGACCACCGCGCTCACCAAATCCTTCGGCCGCGAAACCGCGCTCCGCGACGTCTCGCTCTGCATTGCACCAGGCTCCGTCTTCGCCCTCGTAGGACCGAACGGTGCGGGAAAGACCACCCTCCTCAAGATCCTCATGAACATCCTCGCGCCCACCGCCGGCCGCGCCACCATCCTCGGCTTGCCCTCGACCGAACTTCGCGGCCACGCCTTCACCAACATCGGCTACGTCTCCGAAAATCAGGAGATGCCCGATTGGATGACCGTCACTCGGTTCCTCAACTTCGTCCGCCCACTCTATCCGCAATGGGATCGCGCCCTCGAAGCCTCGCTCCTCCAGCTCTTCGATCTACCCCTCAACCGCCGCCTCAAGCGTCTCTCCCGCGGCATGCGCATGAAAGCCGCTTTCGTCAGCTCGCTCGCCTACCGCCCCTCGCTCGTCGTCCTAGATGAACCCCTCTCCGGCCTGGATCCCCTAGTCCGGGATCAACTCGTCCAAGTCCTCCGCCTCCTCGCACGCGAAGGAATGACCATCCTCATCTCTTCCCACGATCTCGCCGAAATCGAAGACTTCGCCACGCACCTAGGCTTCCTTGAAAAGGGAACTCTCCTCTTTGCCGAAGGCATTCCCGACCTAAAAACCAGGTTCCGCGAAGTTTTCATCCCTTACCAGTCGGCTCTGCCAGCATCGATTCCCTCAACCTGGTGGCAGCCCGAAATTCGCGATGGCTCTTTGCGTTTCGTCCTCGCCAATGCCACCCCTGAAGAAATCGCCGCGATCCACCAGCACTTCCCCGCGCCACTCATTCCCCGCGTCGAGACCATGACTCTCCGCGCCATCTTTATAGCCCTCGCCCAATCCAAGTTGCCAGCATCAACCTCGCCCATTCCCAGTCTTCGACCAACTGGAGGGTCACGCGAAGCAGCTGCCCACACGGCAGGTGCCCTATGAAGCAGACCCTGCATTTGATCCGTAAAGACCTCCGCCAGTTCTGGCTGGAGACCCTCATGTCCGTTTTCGTGGTCTTCGCCGCGGCATTCACTGACTGTTATCTCTGGATCGCCGATCCCAACGACAGCATGCCCTTTGCCTGGCGCGTCGCTCACGACCCGCTCAGACTGCTCGCCTACGCCTTAGTCATCCTTATGCCCGTCAGTTGGTGGCTTCTCATCGAGCGCATCGTGCACGCCGAAACGCTCATCGGTGACAAACAGTTCTGGATCACGCGGCCCATCGACTGGAAGTCACTTCTCTCCGCCAAGCTCCTCTTCCTTCTTGTCTTTCTCTACCTTCCGTTCACCATCGCGCAATGCATCGAACTCAACCGCGCCGGATTCCCCATTCTCCCTGCCCTGCCCGGCCTGCTCTTTCTCCTCATCCTCGTCACCGGTATCCTCGTCGTCCCCCTGCTTACGTTGGCTGTTCTCACCAGGAACTTCACCCGCACGCTCCTCACCCTGCTCGGACTTGTCATCGCCGTCGCAGCCCTTGCATACGCGGCCAACAGGTTCGACTCCAACAGCGTCTCCACTCCTTATTCTGATCGCTTCTCCATTCCTGTCCTGCTCGTCGTCGCCGGATTCGCCATTGTCTTTCAATACGCACGGCGAAAGACCTGGCTAGCTCGCGGCATTCTTCTTCCTCTTCCCCTTGTCATAGCTCTGATGGCCATCTTCATGCCCAACGGATCCATGGTCGAGTCTGCCTATCCCCGCCCTGACCATCTCGTCGCTGATCCGGTCCATCTCACGCCGACCTCCGGCACATTCATGCGCCAGGGCTCTGACGACGGCATCTTCGAACTCGTCTTCCCGTTGAACGCGGAAGGTGTAGCTTCCAACCACGCCGTCCTCATCGACGACATTCTCGCCACCATCGAAGACGCTTCCTGGACGTCGGATTGGCAGGCCGTCTACAACGATAACGTTCTCCCCGGCAACTATCACTTCGAACTTGTCGTGCACCTCAAAAGCAAAGACTACGAACGTCTCCGCACCTCGCCCCGCACTTTGAAACTCCATTTCGCCCTTACCGAAGTTCAGGCCGGGCACGTCACCACCATTGACCATCCGAATCAGAACTTCTCCATCTCATCCTTCGGCATCTGCGCACCCTCCGTCATGAGCCGATACTTCGACGATGACCGGTCCATTCTCTGCCGCTCGGCTCTCCATGGCCCTGACCTCACCTTCATCCGCACCGCCGGCTCAACCACCGGCTGCGACGCCCAGGCTTCCCAAGACGATGTCCCACTCGGCGCATGGGAAGGCTCACTCAACAACGATCCGGCTGACTTCGGCCTCACCTCCGTCTGGAATCACACCATTTATCTCGCGAACCAATCTGCCGCCACCAAGGCTCTCCGCTGCCCGGACCGTCTCGTCTGCCATTTGTCTTTCTCCTCTCGAAGCCTATCCGATTGCTCTTGCTTTCTATTAAGCAAATCCGATGCCAAACTAGCTAGAGGAACACATGTCAATATATTTGAACGGTTTACAAGATAATCGATCCATCTATCATATTCGCAAAACGATAGTGTAATATAGTAGTTATCTTAATGGATAAGCTACATAACCCGGTCGTCGTAATTGGCCTGCTCGGAACAACGCTGGACGTTGGCAAGCATCCGGACCGCTGGCAGAACTGGCGGCCGACGATTTCCGTCTGCCAGCAGCCGGATATGATCGTCGATCGTTTCGAGTTGCTGCACGGCAAAAGAGAAACCTCGATGGCCGAGCAGGTGCGCCGCGACATTAACTCGGTTTCGCCGGAGACCAAGGTCGTTCTGCACCAAATCGAGTTTGGAGATCCATGGGACTTCGAGCAGGTTTACGAAGCGCTCTTTAGCTTTGCGCGTACTTATCCCTTCGACGTCGAGGCCGAAGACTACCTCATCCATATCACCACCGGCACCCACGTCGCGCAGATTTGTCTCTTTCTGCTTACGGAATCGCATCACCTACCCGGCCGCCTGCTGCAATCCTCGCCTGACCGCCAGCACCGCGGCTCGGGTCTGCTGAAGATCATCGATCTCGACCTATCGAAGTACGACCGCATTGCCCAGCGTTTTCATCAGGAGCAGGCCGCGGGAGTCTCTTTTCTGAAGGGCGGCATCGAAACGCGCAATAGCGCCTTCAACCAGTTGATCGACCGGATTGAACGCGTCGCCATCGCCACGCGTGATCCGCTGCTGCTGATGGGCTCGACCGGTGCCGGCAAGTCGCGCCTGGCCCGCCGCATCTTCGAATTGAAAAAATCTCGTCATGCCGTCAAGGGAAACTTCGTCGATGTAAACTGCGCCACGCTGCGTGGCGAGGGTGCCATGTCCGCTCTCTTCGGCCACACCAAGGGAGCCTTCACCGGAGCGGCGCAGGAACGCGCAGGACTGCTGCGTGCGGCCAATAACGGCATGCTCTTTCTTGACGAGATTGGCGAGCTTGGCCTGGATGAACAGGCAATGTTGCTGCGTGCGCTCGAGGAGAAGACCTTTCTGCCTCTCGGCTCCGACAAAGAGGCCCATAGCGATTTTCAACTGATCTGCGGCACCAACCGCGACCTGCATTCGGCCGTGCGCGAAGGCCGTTTTCGCGAGGACTTGCTGGCCCGCATTCATCTATGGACATTCGTTCTTCCCGGTCTGTGCGATCGGCGTGAGGACATCGAGCCGAACCTGCAATATGAATTGGACGGCTGGGCCGAGCGTACCGGCGAGCGAGTTACGTTTAACAAGGAAGCCCGCACACGGTTTCTTAACTTCGCGCTTTCCCAGGGGTCCGCCTGGAAAGGCAACTTTCGCGATCTCAACGCTGCCGTTGCGCGCATGGCCACTTTGACGGACGGGGGACGCATTACCGTCGAGGTGGTGGAAGAAGAGATCGGCCGCCTCGACTATTCATGGGGAGGCGATACGCAAGCTTCTTCGGCACCGGTGCTTGCAAACCTTCTTAGCGAGGAGCAATTGAGCGCCATCGACCTCTTCGATCGACTGCAACTTGAACAGATAATCGCCGTCTGCCGGCGCTGTCGCACACTTTCGGAAGCGGGGCGGACACTGTTCAACAGCTCGCGTGCTCGTAAATCCTCGTCCAACGACGCCGACCGGCTACGCAAATATCTTGCGCGCTTCGATCTGAGCTGGGATGCAATCCCGCGCAACGAAGGACAAGACTAACGCCAATGTTGAAGATGAAACATAGAATCGATAAGTGTCGGCTTCCCGTTGCACTTATGGTCGTCTGAGTCTCCACAAACCTCCATTGACCGGGTATTGCCGGCTCATCAGGAAGAAATTCCTTTGTGATAGCAACAGTAACCTTCGGCGCCTGGCGCTGAGGCTCGATCGCAAGCGGTTCGGAACGCCGGGTTCTTTACTTCATCTGGAGCTGGGTCTGATCGAGGACAACCGCGATAGGGGGGCTTGGAGGAAGCTCTTGCCAAAGGCAATACCTAGGGCCAAGCATGGTTCCCGAGACTGGAATAGATCGACCGGCTGTCTACCGTGTCAATTGCGGCCGAGGAGCGCTTTCCCTCAAGAACGAACTAGAGGTCAACGATAATATGAGGCGAATCGCCCTCAGAAGCAAATGAAGAATCGCCCATTCCCAGCCAAAGCAGACGGAACTGATGTATAAAGGTCAGAGAATACTTCAGATCGTCCGCGGAATGGATCGGAAGATACAACTGCTGGGGTTCTGGGAGTTCCTGAATTTCTTTGTACGCGATTTGTACGCGAACCAGGCAATCGTGGAATTTGGTAAATTTCAGGCAATCTCAGTATCAGTAACTTGAGTGTTTTCAGTGCCGATGTCGGGTACGACTCCCGCCGCCTCCACCATAAATAAACATTTTTTCAAATACATATACCCCGGGTCTTCACTTTTGCGTTAGACTGCACGGCAAATGCCCCGGATCGCCACCTTCGTCCGCCACTCGCTGGACTGCAAACACGCCGACGATGCCCGCGCAGCCGCTCGCTCTCGGCATCCTGCATGCACTTCTGCCCGACCTTCTCCAGCGCGACCTCTTCCACGAATGCCTTGTCGCTCGTATTGCTTGCGTGGGTGGTTGATGCGCACGACGACGGCGGATCGTGTTCTGTACTTTGTAGCTCGCTGCACCAGAACCGCATCGCCCGTTGGAACAAACTCCAACCCGCCAAGACCCGCACAAGGAAGGCAAAGCGGCTGCTCCACCTCCATCAAGAGCATGGCACCCTGCTCTCGCACGACTTGATCGAGCCATTCTGCTTCTGCTGGTGTGCGGCATGGTTCAACTCGGCAGACTTCATGTATGGTTCAGCCCCGTAAAAACCAGTTCATGTGATCGCCTTATTTAGATAACAAGGCGGTAAGGCAACATCAACACTCGGAGCAAGTACGTTATAATCTACGACACTATGCAAAACCTTATGACTGAGACCAATACGAATAGGAACGCCGAAGTTATGCCAGAGTTACCAGACGTGCAACGCAACGAGCGCGGCTTTTGGGCGCTGATTGTTACACAGTTTCAGGGCGCATACAGCGACAACATCCTGCGCAACCTGCTGCTGGCAATGGTGTTTGGACTTACCATGTCCAAAGATCAGCGTGTCACGTTCGAGTCCATTGTTACGGTTCTGTTTGCCATGCCCTTCGTGCTTTTCAGCATGACTGGCGGTTGGCTTGCGAACCGTTTCAGCAAGCGAAAGGTCACACTCTGGACAAAAGTGATGGAAATCGTTGCCATGACTATGGCAACGGCCGGTTTAGCCATCCATTCACATGTGATTCCACTGGTCGCCCTTGGATTTGTCGCAACCCAGGCCGCACTCTTTGGGCCTTCGAAATATAGCTTGTTGCCTGAGTTGTTGCCCGCCAAACGACTCTCCTGGGGCAATGGCGTCATTGAGCTGGGAACATTTCTCGCCATCATCATAGGCACTGTAACTGGTGCGACCATGGCGGAACGGCTCCATGGTCGCGAGGTGATTGGCGGATATTTCCTTATAGCGCTTGCAGTCATCGGATTCTTCACCAGTCTGGGCATTGATCGCGTTCCCGCTACCGCCAAGGAAACGAAATTCCGCATCAACTTTCTTGGCGATCTTTGGCAGCAAATTGCATTGATGCGCTCTGACAAGCCTTTGTTTCTTGCCGTGGTGGGAAATACATATTTCTGGTTTCTTGGATCTGTTCTCTTTCTGAATGTGCTTGTCTTTGGTGCGGATGTTCTGCACATTGGACAGGCCCAGACGGGTTATCTGAACGCTGGTCTGGCAATTGGAATTGGTATCGGCAGCATGGCTGCCGGCCTGCTGAGCGGCAACAAAATCGAGTATGGACTCATTCCACTGGGTTCCATCGGAATGACCTGTACTGGGTTTGCACTTGGGGAAATGCATTTCGGAGTTATTGGTTCCGGAGTTATGCTGGGACTGCTCGGATTTTGGGCTGGACTTTTTGCCGTTCCAGTCAATGCTCTTATTCAGCATCGGCCAGACGAGAAAAACAAGGGCGGTATTATTGCCGCAGCCAACCTTCTTTCGTTTGTTGGGATCGCGCTTTCCGCGGGTGTGTACTACGTTCTGGCTGCGCTCCTTCATCTGGACCCGCGTAACGTAATGGTAGTGGCTTCTGTCATCACCGGCCTGGGCACCGTCTATGTGCTGATGCTGCTGCCGGAGTGGTTTGGACGCCTCGTTCTGTTCTTCCTCACTCATACCATCTATCGCGTGAAAGTTTTGGGACGCGATAACTTCCCGGATAAGACGGGTGCCTTACTGGTATGCAATCACATGTCATTTGTGGATGTGTTGTTGCTGATTGCTTCGACCGACAGACCCATCCGCTTCCTGATGTTCAAGGGGATCTACGATAACAAATTCATCAAGCCCTTCGCCAAAGCGATGAAGGCGATCCCGATCTCCAGCGAGCAGCGACCACGCGAGATGATTCGCTCGCTGCGCACGGCCAGCGACGCGCTGCGCGACGACGAGATTGTCTGCATCTTTGCCGAAGGCCAGATCACCCGGACGGGGCAACTGCTGCCCTTCCGTCGCGGCCTGGAGCGGATCATGAAGGGCGTCGATGCGCCAATCATTCCCGTGAATCTTGACGGTGTGTGGGGCAGCATTTTCAGTTTTGCGCGCGGACGCTTTCTATGGAAAATTCCGCAGCACATTCCTTATCCAGTTACAGTAAGTTTCGGCCAGCCAATGCCGCCAACGTCCACCGCAATTGCAGTTCGGCGCGCGGTGCAGGAGTTACAGGCAGAAGCCTTTCAACAGCGCAAGCGGCGCATGAAGACAATGGATCGCGCCTTCCTTCATACGGCGCGGCGCTTCCCGTTGCGTTTCATGATGGCCGACGGCAAAACGCCCAAAGTTACGTTTAGCTCGGCACTTGCCAAGACCATCTATATCGCGCGCAGACTGCGTCCACTAATCGGCGAGCGGCAGATGATCGGTCTGTTGCTGCCGCCCTCTGTAGGCGGAGCACTCACCAACTATGCGCTGATGATGCTGGGCCACATTCCTGTGAATCTGAACTATACCGCGTCCAGCGAAGTGATCGGCTCCTGCGCCAGCCAGTGCGATGTCGATGTAGTCATCACATCCAAAGCATTTGTCGAGCGTTTCCCCAAACTGGAGATTCCTGGCCGCACTCTTTTTCTTGAAGACGCATTGCAGGCACCGCGCATTGGTGAAAAGCTGCTCTCGCTCGCACTCACCTGGCTCGCGCCGCAATGGCTGCTCTACAAGGCCATCGGAGCCAAGCGCACCGCATCCAAAAGCTCCATCGACGATTTGGCAACCGTGATCTTTTCCAGCGGCAGCACCGGCGACCCAAAAGGTGTCATGCTGACGCACTTCAATATTGCATCAAACATTCAGCAGGTCTCGCAGGTCTTCATGCTGGGCGGCAAAGACAAGATACTGGGCATCCTGCCGTTCTTTCACTCGTTTGGATTTATGGCCGCCCTGTGGATGCCCGCCGTAAACGGCATCGGTGTGGTCTATCATCCCAACCCACTGGACTCGAAGGTAATCAGCGAACTCGTTGGCAAATACAAAGTTACTTTCCTGATTGCGACGCCAACTTTCCTGCAAGCCTACATGAAGCGTTGTTCGCCGGAAAGCTTCGGTAGCCTGCAATATGTTCTGGTCGGCGCGGAGAAGCTGCCCGAGCGAGTTGCTTTGGCCTTTGAAGACATCTTCGGCATTCGTCCGCTGGAGGGGTACGGATGCACCGAGTGCTCGCCAGTAGTTACAGTAAATGGCCGCGACTTCCGCGCGCCTGGCTTCAGACAGGTTGCGGCAAAACGCGGAAAGATCGGGCATCCTCTGCCGGGTGTCTCCGTACGAGTTGTCGATCTCGATACCGGCGAGCCGGTCCCTCCCGGAACTCCTGGAATGCTGCTGGTCAAGGGCCCGAATGTAATGAAAGGCTATCTTGGCAAGCCAGAGAAAACCGCCGAAGTTCTGCGTGACGGATGGTACACCACCGGCGACGTTGCGATGATGGAAGAGGATGGCTTCCTGACGATCACAGACCGTCTCTCGCGCTTCAGCAAGATTGGCGGCGAAATGGTTCCGCACATCAAGATTGAGGATAAGCTGCACGAGTTAGCTGAAGTTACCGAGCAGGTTTTTGCAGTAACTGCGCTGCCCGACGAGAAGAAGGGTGAGCGCATCGTGGTCGTCTACACATTTCCAGAGCAGAAACTCGCTCCAGTACTAGAAAAGCTGGCGCAGTGCGATTTGCCAGCCCTTTGGAAGCCGCGCCCAAATCAGTTCTTCCATGTTGATGCGCTGCCGGTTCTGGGCACCGGAAAAATCGACCTGCGCGGTGTGAAAGCTATCGCCGCCTCACTGGCATAGCTCATTCTTACTGCAGTTGCAGATCGGAGAAACTCCGCTATTCAGGGGTCATGAGTTCCTGAATAGCGGGGGAGTTTTTGTTCGACTTTTAGGCCCGGAAATCCAATCGACTCCCGCCGTTTTACTCCCCCCTTCTCGCTCACCCCACACAACATCAACACCGGTTTTGGATCAGGCCGGGGGCAGGGCGGTTTTTCGGCAATTCGCGCCAGAATCGCTTGCTTTTCTCTATAATGAACTATATGAGGCAATGAAATCGTCCTGGTTTCATTGCCCAAATTGGCTGCCAACTCCGGCAATACCAATCCTATGATTCATGCCATTGCAGCGCAGTATTCACTTTTTATGGTTGAGGGATGATGCCCCGGATGAAGTTCAGAAATTTTCTCGCGCTCTCCGTTGCGCTGATCGCAGTGATCGGCCGAACCGATGGCCAGGGTATGGGACATCCCACGCCTACTGCTTTGCCGCCGGGGGTCAAGTCTCCCAAATGTACCGGCCGCGCCGTGCCGCAACTGGAGGACATCACCTCCAAGGCGGGTGTAACGTTTTCGCACACCTCCTCGCAGGACAAACGGTTCATTTTCGAATCGATGAGCGGCGGAGTCATCCTGTTCGACTATGATCGCGACGGATGGCCAGACATCTATTTCACCAACGCACCCACCATTGCGATGGCGTTGCAGGGCAAGTCGAGTATGGGCGCGCTGTATCACAACAATCACGACGGTACTTTTACCGATGTGACCGCGAAGTCAGGGTTGAACAAGCCGTGCCTGGCAATGGGCGGCGCTGTTGGAGACTACGATAACGACGGCTGGCCAGATCTCTACATTACTTGCCTGGGCGGCAATATTCTCTATCACAACAACGGGGACGGCACCTTTGCCGATGTGACCACGAAAGCAGGCGTCGCCGACGGTCGCTGGTCCGCAGGGGCGTCCTTTGGTGACTACGACGGGGATGGGTTTGTCGATCTCATGGTTGCCAACTATGTTGATTTCCATCTGAACGATTTGCCGCAATTTGGCAGCACTCCTTATTGCAAATATCGAGGCGTGGATGTGCAGTGCGGCCCGCGCGGCTTGAAAGGCGCCGGCGATGCCCTTTTTCATAACAACGGCGATGGAACCTTCACCGATGTGACCAAGGCTGCGGGCCTGAGCAATCCAGAGGGCTATTACGGACTAGGCGTGATCTGGGAAGACTTCAATGGAACAGGACGCCCGGACATCTATATCACTAATGACTCGACCCCTAAATTTCTCTACCGCAACCTGGGCAACGGGAAATTCGAAGAAATTGGATTCGAGTCCGGAACCGCGCTCAGCAGCACAGGCTCCGAGCAGGCCTCCATGGGCATCGCGGTAGGCGACTACAACCACACCGGCCGTCCATCGCTTTACGTCACCAACTTTGAAAACGAATACGACGATCTCTATCGCAATGAAGGTGATTGGAACTTCACGGAAGATTCGTTTTCATCGGGACTGGCTGTGGCGGCCTTGCCATGGGTCAAATGGGGAACCGCTTTTGCCGACCTGGATAACGATGGATGGCCTGATCTGTTCACCGTAACTGGCCATGTGTACCCGCAAATGGAGACGCTGCCAACCGATCCCGGCTATCGCCAGCCCAAGATCTTGAGCATGAACCAGAAGGACGGAAGTTTTTGCGATGCCAGCAATCAGGCCGGCCCGGCGATCGAGGAGAAGCGCGTCTCGCGCGGTCTTGCTGTCGGTGATCTCTTCAATGACGGCAATATGGACCTGGTGATCAACGATCTCGATGGATCGCCCCTGATTTTGAAAAACCATGGCATCCCTGGGCGTCATTGGGTGAGCTTTGAATTGGCGGGCACAAAAAGCAATCGCATGGCCTTGAATGCCCGCATCAAAATCGTCGCCGACGGCATGACGCAAACCGACGAAGTACACAGCGGCGGAAGTTATATTTCGCAGAACGACACGCGCATTCACTTTGGACTGGGTTCAGCCGCAAAGATCGATAGCGTCGAGATTCACTGGCCATCGGGAGCCGTCGAGCACATCGGCAATCTTGCCGCGGATCGGTTCTATTCCGTACTGGAAGGCAAAGGCATCGTTCCCAGGGAAGAGATTGTGCCGCACAAAGGCGCGCCCGCTCCTCCCAAAACTCATTGAGAAACTGCGTCTCCGACCGCTTGATTTTGTACTATCTTTGAGTACCCCTGGTCTCGATTTTGAGACCAGGGAAAGTAAGAGTCTATACGGCCACAGAATTAGGGCTTTAAAGGAACAGCACTTGTGGTTGTCGGTGTGCTCGACAGCTTTTCGTAGATCTGGCGTTCCTTTTCCGCATCTTCGATGCGCAAGGCACGTCGGTATGCGTTGGCGAGTTCGCGATGGTACTCCGCTTCGTCCGGTGCAAGGCGCACCGCAACTTCCAGCGCTTTCGCGCCGGAAGCAGCGTTTCCACCCGCGAGTTCGATCTTGCCGAGATCGAAGTACGATTCCGCATCATTGGCGTTGAGCCGGATGGCCATTCGCAATTCGAGAAGAGCCTGCGACCGCTCCCCGCGCCGCTCATGCACCTCGGCCAGCCCACGATGCGACTCGGCAATCTCTGGATGCGCTGCCGCCAGCGCCTCTAGACGTTCGCTTCCAGAGGTAATCTGACCGGTCTTCACAAGTGATTCCGCATAGATAAACTGCATTTGCGGGATCGACGCGATAGCGGCCTCCGCGTTCTGCAGCAGATCGGAGCATCCGTGGTAATCGCGAGTCATGAACAGACTCATGGCCAGCGCATTGCGTACTCCCGAGTCATCCGGATGTACACGTAACTGGCGCGAGAGCGGGGGGATCGCCTCAGTGAACTTCGATGCCATGAAGGCCGCGCGGCCAAAATTGTAATCGAGTCCATCGAGCGATGGGTTCCATGCCACGGCACGCTTGAATTCTTTGAAGGCGGCAGCGTTGTCTCCCTTTCCCGCTGAGATGACTCCCAGGTTGTTGTAGCTGTCTGCTATAGCCGGGGTAAGTTGCTTTTCAAAGGCCTCTTGCTCACTGGCGGCCTGTGGGTCGGTGATGCGTGGCTTGGAGGAGAGGGCGGCAGCGGAATCCGAGGCGGAAGCCGAGGGGCTGGTGAGGCCGAAACTCCCGGTCAGCATTCCGGCAAGTTGTTTCTTGTCCATGGAAAGCGTCTTGTTGGTCAGCACGTGCGCAATCTGCATCTCGGCATGAGCCTGCTCTTCGTGATGCTGCTGCATCAGTATCCGGCCTAACAGAAAATGCGCTTTCTGTATCTGATAACGATTCCGCGCAACGTCCGTGGTGTGCTCAATGGCCTGACGAAGAGCGACCTCAGCTTCGGCAATGCGGTTGCCCTCAAAATACATCTGGCCCAGGTAGAGATAGGCGTCCGGGTTTTGCGGATTCAGAGAGATGGCTTGCTTGAGAAAGCCTTCCGCCTCATCGTTGCGGTGGTTGCCGATAGCCAGTTTGCCCAGCGCAGCAAAGGTCAGGAAATCGCGCGGAGAGATCTCAAGTTCCTTCCTCAGTTCCGATTCTGCCTCGTGAATGCTCTGTTCACTCCCACCGGCCGCAAGCAGGGCCGCAGCCAGCGAATAGTGCGCGCTTGGCATGTGCGGGTCTTCGGCAATCGCCTTTCTGAACTCCACAACGGCCCGCGAAGCAAAATCCGAGTTCCCATACGCTCGGCCAAACTGCATATGCAGTGCCGGAGTATCTCCGAAAGAACTCTGCATCCGCGCAAAGATCGGCGTGACACAGCTTTCGTCGTCGAGATCCAGGCAGACAACGGCAAGGCCGTATTGATCTTCAAAGTTGGGGACGAGCGCGACCGAGGCTTCCATTTCTTTTCTTGCTTCCTGCGAGCGATTCATCTTGAGCAGGATGCGCCCCAGCAGTTGATGTGCTTCGGCTTGTACTTTGCTCTCCAGCGCTGGATTGGCGAGGATGGAACGCGTCAATGTCTCCGCACGCTGCAAGTCGTCCGCCTGCAATGCGGCGACAGCGTAGTCGTGGCGCAGTGAGGTCGCGTCCGGAGTCAGTTCCAACGCCTCATCGAAGTACGCGGCAGTCTTGGCGTAATCGTCCAACTGCGCATGTTCAATGGCCAGTTGGTCCAGCGCCTGGGCAAGAAAGGCGCGATAGTGTTCTGCCGCCAGATCCAGATTGCCCGCGCGTTCGGCGCGATGGGCTGCATCCATATGTTGACGTAGCGCCGAGCTTCCATCTTCCGCGTTTTTGCGCTGAGCTGGCAATGTCACGGTGAGACACAGCACTGCGCAGAGGCTGAATATCGTCATTCGAGCAGGGATAAGAACTACGGAACCGTGGAACATCTTGCCTCGCATTCGAGCGGTGTCTCTATGCATCATTTTGTCATATTGAGCCTCTTGCAAAAACCCCCGAAGGAGATGGACTTCGCGCAGCGTTTTTGGGGTCAGAAATCAGGTAAAAATGGGTCATTTTGAGGCCAAAATCTGTTTTTTGGGGGTCAAAAAGGGCCAAAAATGGGCCTCTCTGTTTACTGATCAGTAACGATGTAATTTTTACAAACGCTTGATTCTTTGTAGGTTGACTTCTTTTATAGGGGGCTGAATGCGATTTCCACAGGGGGAGGGGGTGGGGGTACGTTCAAATTCTGTTCGGATTGGGTGCAACAGAAGGTTTTCCCTCAACTCTTCATTGTGCGCGCTGGTAGGGAAATACTACGCAAGATTCCGGAAGTCTGTTTTCGGGGATGGGATTTTTACAGGAGGCTCTTGGGGGGATTTCGGTTGGAGTATCCATTGGACGGATTGGGTTCGGAGGTTTCCCATGTGCCCAAAAGCGAGGCTGTCACCTGGGGCACCCATCTTTTGTGGTTTGATTACTTTTTCTGATGCCTGGGTCTAGCCGGCGTCTCGATTGCAAAAAAATAGGGAAGGCGGACAGATGTCCGCCTTCCCCAGGATTGAACGAATTAGAAGCTATACCTCACGTTCAGGGTGATGATGCGTTGGTAACCAGCAGCCGTCTTGGTGTCCATGACTGCAAAGTTAGAAGTGGGCTGAGTCTGTCCACTGCATCCATTGACAGCGGTGCACTGATTCAGAGTAATCGCCTTGGTGTTGTAGTCAACGTTGTACCAGAGGTTCAGCTGGTTCGCGCTGCTGTACTGCGGCAAGGGGTGGTTGAGCCAATCGAAGGCCGACATACGAACCTGGACCTTCTGCTGTTTGTAGACGTTGAACGACTTGAAGATGGCCAAATCGTTGTCAAAGTATGCGCCCATTCTCATGTACGGGAACGCCTGACCACCCTGGGTGCCCACCGCAGGTGCGGAGAAGCAGGCCAGATTGAGGCGCTGGAGACCACTGACGCCCTTGCGGGGGTCGCAGGTCAACACGGGCATGATCGGCACACTTGCATCCGTACCGAAGTAGGTGGCAGAGCCGATCGATCCGGTAACACCAGGCACAATACCACCGAACAAGGTCTTATCCGTGTTCGCAAGATTGGCTGGCACGTTTTGGTACTTCTCGGAGAGGCCGAAGTTTGGCACACCGTTGCCCAGCAATGCGGGAATGTAGCCGCCCGCCTGCCAGGTGGAGATACCAGAGATCGACCAGCCGCCAGCAGCCTGATTCAGAATCTGGCTACCGGTATGCAGCTTGCCTACGGCGTAGGTGTAGGACGTGTTGAAGACCAAGGTACGGTCATTGGGTGTGGGGCCGTAGTTCTTGTTGATGTCGTAGGGGTTTTCCTGAAGGCTGGTACCCAGAGTTTTCGACCAGGTGCCGTTCAGGTTGAAGGTGAGCTTGCCGGAGGTCTTGACCCAGACCGCCTGCAGGCCGTTGTAGTTGGTGGAAGCGGAACCCTTGATCATTTCCACGGTATGGTTGCCATAGGCGTAGCCATACGGATGGTAGTCGCCGACGACGTTTCCAGTCGCGGAGCCGTCGAGGTTTCTTTCGAGCTTTTCCGGGTTGGTGGAGAGAACTCCGGTGACGGGATCGGGGAGGAACAATGCGCCGAGCTTGGTCTTGTTCGCGTCGGCGACTGCATTGAAGACACTGCCTTCAATACCTTCACTGGCGTCAGAAAGCTCGTTGGTGCGGCTGCCGACATAGGCCAGATCGAACTGGGTATGCCACTTGAACTTCTGATCGATGGTGAAGTTGTAGGCGTAGGTCTTGGGCTGGCTGAAATCGTTGGGATCGAAGCCGTTCTGACCGCCGTTGATGCAGTTATTTGCCCAACTGCCGGAAACATTTCCGGTGCAGATCGTTGTAGGTGCTTTCAGTTGACCGATTTGAGAGAGCATCACGCTCTTCCCGCCGGGCAAGCCGTATCCGAGTTCATGTTGTGCGGTGACCAACGGAGGCGTAACGTCGTTCACCTGGGTTGTAAAGCGATAAGCTCCCCAACCGCCACGTACGACCGTAGAACCGTTTCCGAAGACATCGTAAGAGATACCGAAGCGGGGCGAGACGAACGCGAAACGGTTCGGCTGGCCACTCAGCGGAATTCCGGGGTCAATACCGTGCCAGCGGAAGCCAGGCGCGTACAAACCAGCGGTATAGTCGGTGGCGACGAGCGAGGGAATGAACACGGCCATGCCGGTTCCCTGACGGTCATACCAGTGGCCGACGTGCTCAACGCGCGCGCCCAATTCCACCGTAACGTGCTTGCTGGCCTTCCAGGTGTCGTCAAGGAAGCCTGCGGTGGTCTGCTGGGCCGTATCCGACAGAGGTGAGGAGTTGTTTTCACTGTAGCTGGTGGTCGAGCCGATCACCAAGTTGGCGGTCGGGTTTTGTTGTGCACCAACCGTAATCCCGGTAAAGATGTTCGGTGCCTGACCGCTGAAGCCGTTGACATTACCATCCTGATAGGAACTCATGTTGCTCTGGAAGTTGTCATCGTTCTGCGCGTAGCCGCCGGCCTTAATCGTGTGAGCGCCCCAGACCTTGGTCAGGGTATCAGCGAATTGTGGCGCCTCTTTTTTAACCGCATACTTGCCGATCGGATCGTCAAAGATGGAACTCTGAGAGAAATCCGGGAAGGTGTTGGTACCGCCACTGTAGGCAGGAATGTTGACCGCGTTACCGAAGACCGAACCGTAAGAGGCAGGGTAATTCAGCGTGGTTCTCCAGGCCGCCTTGGGATCAGGTTCGGTGAATGGGAAGCTGCCGTAGGACCAAGCCGCCATCAAATCGTTGGTGGTGGTGGAGTTGAAGGTGTGCACCAAGTGACCGGCAACGATCTTGCCGTCAAATACCTGCTGCTCGCCGCCGCCCGGATAGGGGATGGCCGCACCCGGCGTCCAATAGAGGTGAGCGCCCAATCCAGAAGCCAGCTCGGAGTTGTGCGCCTTCTGGTAGGAGATATAGAGCTTGGTGTTGTCGTTGATGTTGTAGTCGCCGCGTACGCGATAGACGTAACCGTTGTTGAGTCCGGGGACCGGGGCGTAGTAGTTGTAGCCCTGGGCATTGCTGGATGAAGCAACATTGGCTGCGGGCCAGATCTTGGCCAAAGCCGCGCTGCCTGGATCGACGAACTTGGCGGGAATAATACCGCCGGACTGACCTGCGACCTTAGCCGGTGCGGTGCCGTCAGGCAGAGTCATACCGGTAAGATTGTCCGTGATGTCGTTGCACCAGTTACCGGTCGTGCCTGCTGAAAAGCCTTTGGGGCACAATGCCAGGTTGTCGGCGTTATCGGAACTGAAATCGCCCTTCATCATCTCCGGTGTAGGAATGTAGGAGTGGAGGACGTTGGAGTTGCCCAGGTTTTGGCGCCAAATTTCGAGGCCGCCAAAGAAGAAGACCTTCTTGTGGGTGAAGGGAACTGGTCCGCCCACGTCCGTGCCAGGGTAATAGTAGCTGGCCGGGCCTTGCGAATTCCCGTTGTGCTTGTCCTGCCAGTCATTGGCATTGAGCACGTTGTTGCGGGCGTCGAAGTAGACTTCGCCACGCAGGTGTTCGCTGCCCGACTTGCTGATGGCGCTGACGACAACCGGTCCGTTGGCGATGTCGGCGCTGAAGTTCGAAGCCTGTACAGTGACTTCCTGGGTGAAGTTGGGGTCGACAATCGAGACCGAAGAGGCCATGTCGCCTGGATCGAGAATGTTTGCGCCGTCAGAGAGCAGGGCGGTGCCGCCACGGTTCACAGCGCCGTTGATGTTGACGCCCATGCCGACCGAGCTCTGCTGCACGGTGATGCTGTTGTCGCTGAAAGAAGGACCGTTGTTGAGACCGCTCGACGACGAGGTGGCGCCGGGAAGGACCTTGAGAAGTTCGGTGGTGTCGCGCCCTTCGAGGGCGAGGTTGTTGATTTCTTCGTAATCCAACACGGCGCTACGTTCGCCGTTTTCCACGGGAATCTGATTTTCGTCAGCTTCAACCGTTACTGTCTGGCTTTCAGCACCGACCTCAAGAGCAAAGGAGGGAACGGTACGCTGATCGCCCGTGTGCAATTCAATGCCGGTGATTTTCTTGGGAGAAAATCCCTTCGCCGAGGCTTCAATACTGTAGGCGCCAGGCTGAAGAGACGGGAATACATAGAGACCGGTGTTGTTGGTCTTGATGCTGTGGGCTTCGCTGGTCGCCTCGTTGGTGAGTTTCACCAAAGCGCCCGCAATCACGTTCCCCGAAGTATCCTGAATGGTTCCGGAGAGAGTCGCTGTCGTCTGCGCCCCCATCTTCTGAGAGCCGGTAAGGACAAAAATCGCTGCCAAGAAAAGCGAGAAAATCGCTCCCTGCCAGTGGAGTCTCCTTATACTGCTGTGGTTCATACTGCCTCCTGAGTTGTTCTTAACCCCAAGTTTTCCTTGGAGCCGAACTCGCCAATCAAATCGAGCAGATCGGAATTTGCTTTTATTGATTAGCAAACGAACTATATGCAGCCAAGAATGCGAATGTCAACCGGAAAAATTTACGGAAACCCAATAGAAAAGCGATTTATTGGATTTTGCAGTAGAGTATGTCGGGCATATATACAGAATTTGGGATTTTTATTCCCCTATCTCGTTTAACAGTTCTGATTTCGCCCCATGCGCTTGCAGTCAAACCTCCTCCGCAGAAAGCGAAATATGTCGGTCATGGGCGGTCATATTTGGTCTTGTCCGGATCGAATTTTGACGGACTTTTCAAAGGATTTGAAAAATGCCATGGCAATCTCACGGAGCGTAGGCACCAGCCCCGACATTTGGCTCTAAATAGAGAAAATCGGTTTATATGGTAAGCTTTAGTTGATCGTGCAGGACCGTTTATGCTCCCCGAAATCGCCCCATCCGACAATAACGCTCCGTGTCGCCCGAATTCGGTTCTGACCCCCGTCACAGAGGCAGAACATGAGCGGGTGCGCGAACAACTGCGGCGTATTCTCTCCAGTCCCGCTTTTCAGAACAGTAAACGCTATGCAGCGGTGCTGAAATATGTCGTCGAACAGACGCTGGAAGGAGCTGGAGCACGGCTCAAAGAGCGGACAATCGGGATTGACATCTTCGGTCGCACTCCCGACTACGACACTGCCAGCGACCATGTGGTGCGCAGCGCCATCGCTGAAGTACGGAAAAGGCTTGGGCAGTATTACCAGATGAGTGCGAAAGGGGAACTGCGCATCGAAGTCCAGCCTGGGTGTTATACGCCCCAATTCCGCTGGCCTGAGATTTTGCTGTCTACATCTCCTGCCGAGGTGGACAAAACGCCTGAATCTCCCCTCCCCCTGCCCGTTCCCCCGGCCCCAGAACCGCCAAGTTCGCGAACCAGGATGCATTCGATGGGTATCGCCGTCGGCTTGCTGGTTCTCTTGGCTGGCATCGCCGTGGTCTTTGCATTCGGTCGCCGTCACGATGCCCTGGACAGTTTTTGGCATCCCTTGTTATCCTCTCGCGAACCAGCCCTGCTCTGCTTAGGGAATCAGGCAGCCGGTTGGGGTTCAGTGGGCGTGAGTTCCGGCTTGAATCCATCCATCACGCTCGGAGAATTCCGCAACTCGGAAGCTGAATTGGTTCAGGTTGAAGACGCGCTCACCTTGGCCAAATTGACGGGCTTCATGCAGGCCAATGGAATGCAGGTTCGGCTGGCATCTCAATCGGATACGACATTTACCGATTTGCAGGGCGGTCCCGCCATTCTAGTCGGGCTGATGAACAACAATTGGACCCAACGGCTGGTCTCCAGACTCCGATTCACCGTCATTCAGACCTCGCCCAACGAATTTGCGATCCGGGATCTCAACAATCCGTCCAGGAAGGACTGGTCAATCGACTATTCCACTCCACATATGGATGTAACCCGCGATTACGCGATTGTGCTCAGAATGCTGGATCCAAAAACAGAACAAATGGTGGTTGTGGCCGCGGGCTTGTCCGTCTTTGGCACCCATGCGGCCGGTGAGTTCTTGACCAGCAAAAGCGAGATGAAAAAACTCGCAGCGGTTGCCCCGCCGGGGTGGGAAAAGAAAAATATTGAATTCGTTCTTTCGACCGACGTGATTCGGGGCAGATCCGGTCCCGCCAGTGTTGTTGCCGTGCAATCCTGGTAGCCCGTTCTTCCTGACACTACTTCCCTGCCCCTAGAATCTGCACCTTTCTACCTAATAGAAGAGGTACTTGCGCCAGCGGTCGTCGCCATACCCCAACATGCGCATGATCTGCCGACTGGTATGCAGCGAGAAGGGCCGTGGGTCACGCAGCAGCGCCATATCTTCGATTTCGTGCAACATTCGACTCCCTTTGCGGTGATTGCACCCGTGGCAGCAGGCCACCAGATTCTCCCAGGTCGAGTTGCCTCCCCGCGACCGCGGAATCACATGGTCCAGCGTCAGATCGTTCGATGCCAGCACCACCCCGCAGTACTGGCACGTATTGCGATCACGCAGCAGAATATTCTTCCGGGACAGCGCCCGCGTCTGATGCGGGATGCGACGATACTCGAGCAGTCGGATCACGGACGGCATGGGCACACGGCTCCGCTGCGCGTGAAGCGTCAGACCATGCTCCTCCTCGGTGCGCGCTACGCCCTTCAGAACCAGCACCAATGCCCGCCGCGCGCCACAGATATTGATCGGTTCGTATGACGCATTCAGCACCAGGACCGGCATCTGAAGAATGTGCGTGGACTGTAGGCTGTACTGCATCGCTGCGTGTTCCCCGACCGTTGCCGAGACCCTGGCGATGGACTTCTGCTTGCGTGCATGAATCATGGCTCTTCCCAGTGACATCTCTTATCCCCTCGTCAAAAAGATGGTTGGTCTTGCGATGAATGAATGCCGAACGTTCCCAATCCCAGTTCAGGTGCGTTACCTGAGCCGTTAATATGCTCCTCTGTGGCAGAGGATTCCTCGAATGAATTGAAAGTATTGAGGTTGCCGTGCCCCGCGCGGGCCAGCGTCGCCACCCAGACCGAGGCCGCTCCCGCCCGCATCAACGTCAGCGCAGCGGCCCGCGCCGTGGCCCCCGTTGTGAAAATATCGTCCACCAAGAGGATGTTCTTCCCCTCAACGATCGCCGCATCGGAAACTGAAAATGCTCTGCGAACATTGATCCGTCGCTGGCGCTTGGTAAGGCCATACTGGCTTTTTGTGGCGCGTTGGCGCAGCAGTGTGCGGGCGGCCAGCGTCAGATGCCAGTCTGGATGAGTCTTGCGCAGCGATTTCAACGCATGGACGGCCAGCGAACGGGCCTGATTGAAGCCGCGCTGGGCGTACCTGGAGCGATGCAACGGCACGGGAATCACCAGCATTTCGCTCGGTGCCTGCCCGGCCAGTTGAGCTATGGCTTTGGCTAATAAAAGGCCGAGTCCGCGGGCGGCTGAATGGATTTGGTTGTACTTGAGGGCATGAATTGCCTCTCGCATCTGGCCTTCGTAGGGTCCGTAGGCCACGGCGCGCACAAAACGGGGCGGCGCAAGGCGGCAGGCGCGGCAATGGACTTCCTGAGGGGAGAGGAAATTCGCAGGGGATGCATCCAGCGCATCACCACAGCAAGTGCAGCGCAGACCTTTCTGAACGGGAAAGGTCATCCAGCAGAGATCGCAAACAGGCGCACGAGAAAGGCGCGGCAGAGGAGAGCCGCAGAGGACACACGAGGCTGGAAAGAGGGCACAAGCGATGGCATCGAGAGGACTTCGGAGCACACGAGCCACTGCGCGCCAACGGGAAGTCTCCGATGGTGGAACGTCGAACGTCAGTGAACCGGAGTCCCTGCGGAAGACGCGCCTCACTTCTGGACAGCGCCAAAGCGTGCGCGCCGCCTTGGCGACAGTATACCCGCATTGGAGGCGTGGTTCTATCGCATTATGGTGAATTGATGCGCGACGCCGTCATTTTTGGACTCTGCGACACTTGCGAAAAATCCACGAAGATTAACTTCACAGAGCGTTCTGAGGCTCGAAATCGAGTTAAAAAGGGCGATTTTGAGGGCAAAATCAGGCTTTTTGAGGCAAAAAATGGCCAAAAATGGGCCTCTTTGTTTACTGATCAGTCACTATGTAATATTTACAAACGGTTGATTCCTTGTAGGTTATAGGATTTCTTAGGGGGCTGAATGCGATTTCCACAGGGGGAGGGGGTGGGGGTACACGGTTCAGACCGTCTAAATCCAGGTCAGATAGGGCCATACAGAGGATTTCCCTCATCTCTTCATTGTGCGCGTCACTTGCCGAATACTGCGCAAGATGCCGTCAACAATTTTTATCAATGGGGTTTTTCGGGAGGCTCTTGGTTGATTCCTTCATCGAGGCGGGCAGAGGCGGCAGGCGGCAAGTTCGTACATTCGACAGGGCGCTTGCCAAGCGTGGCGAGCATTGCCTGTTGGCGAAGAAAGGCAGAGTTGGCGGGCTGACTTAACGTTCGACTCCCCTAACAGCCTGTGGTGAAAGTCGTAATTCTCAAAAAACATCCCTCAGCGGCTAAAGCCGCGTTGATTCTGTGTGCTTTACGGCACGACTAAAGTCGTGCCCTTTCAAAACCAGCCTTTTACCACGGGCTGCTAAGGGAAGGTCGAAGTTCCAGTGATCCCAGATTCTGAAAATCCAGACCTGGGGCACACGGTATGGCCAGGTTCTCAATCATGCGGGTTAATCATCACGGGGAGTTCGGTTGGAACTCCATAGCGGGTGCGCAAGGCATGGCAATAGGTTTGCGCTTCTTTCCTTCGCTCTCCGGGGGAAAGAACAACAACACAAGTATTAGTCTTCAGTCCGCGAAACTCCCTTTCCAGCAATGCTTCTCCCGTGCGAAGGGGAGTGAGTAATCCTGTCGTCGGATTCACGGTAACGACAGGATTCTCATCGTCCCCTAATATGCGGGAAGTAATCAGATTTGTTGGCAATTGAACCGAACTTTTAACTCCTTCATAGCAAGCGTTGATCCACGGCGTGGCGGGTGCTTGCAGTTTTGTGTCGGGCAAGAAAAGAAAGATAGGCAAGTTAGGATCTGGATAGCTATCGCTTCCACAGGACAAATTGATGCCTCTGGGATTTTTGGACCCGAATCCGACATTGGTGTCGAGGGTCTTACGCGCCACTCCGCCATCTACAAAGTAAACCGCAAGGTCGTAATGGACCGATCCGCTCTCCCATGGAAAGATCTGCACAACGTTGTTTCCATCTGGCTGCTCTTGGAAGCCCAACGTAGGAACGTCTGTACCTGAGGAATTTGAAATTGGAAGGCAGTGCTGGGAGCAACCAACTCGGGCGACTTTTGCGCCGTGAGTCTTCAGCGTGACTGTGTTGAATTCCGCGACATTGAACGGATGCGTTGGCGGAACAATCTCCAATCGGTCGTCCGCGATAAACCGCCCCCGGCGATCATCGCAGACGATTTTCTTGGCATAAGTACAGTCAACCCACGTCACATAAGTTATACATTGCCCGTACGGGTGACAACCCACATATGGCAGCCTGGAATTCGCGTCCGCGCCAGGAGCATCCGCCCCCCGAGCCGTCGGAAGGATTCCGTTGCCACCTTCACGCAGTTCCTCACAGTTTCCCGGCGTATAGCCCCAATGTTCCCTTACCATCACGCAAGTCATTTGCTGCGTGCCTGCATACGAGCTTTCGATGAGGGCATCGCCCACTCGCTCAGCTACTAAAGTCCCGGTAGAAGGATCGAACCGGATTGCCGGTATTCCCTTGGTTTGGATCACGCGGTACTTTAAATCTTTCTCAGGGATAGTCACAGGACTGTCAACTCCCCGGAATTTCGCCTCCCCAGAAATCCTGAATGATTCCCCAACCATAAGGAATTTTATCGATTGTCCGTTGTTCATCATCATGCCGACGTCAAGTCTCTGCGGGGGACCGAACGGCACGACGGCAATATGTATAGATTCATTTTCCAGCGCATGGTCGGCAAAGACAACCATGAAGGCCAGTTCCATCTCTCCAAGCTGGGTGGGGACAACTTCTACATAAGTCGTGCCGTCAGGATGGCGTTGAACCTGCGAACATCCATTGTCTCCGTCGCCGACAAAGGTACCCCCGATAGCCATCAAGCAGGTCACATGAGGATCCTTCAGCGTGATCTCGATAGGATTCTTCTCGCCGAGAAGAAGCGGATGCGCTGGAGGATGCACAAGCAGTCTTCCCGAAGCAATTTGCAAATCGTCTATCTGATTCTGGCTGCTGCTTGGAGTGCCATTCGGCATCTGCGCTTTGGAGTGCGAGAGGAATGCACAGAAAGCAGAGCCAACAAGTAACGTCCAGATTGTGCGCCGTTGCAAGCTTTTGGAGACTTTCATGCCTGCGATTGTAACACCTGCTTCTTTGACGATGCGGTCAATGCTATGGCCGTTCCATAACTGACATCATATCTTTCGTTGCGCTCAAAGTGAATCGCCTGTTCCTGTCATGGCTGCGTGAACGAGTAATCACCCAAGAACAAACGCGGGGACGCTCGCGCTACAAAAGCCGACCGGGAGGTCGGCGCTACAATTCATTCAATCACACAATCATGCGATCACGGTACTACACGCAATTACTGCCGTTTGTCTCGGCATATACCAAATCGCCAATCTCTCACCAAATATTCTGGGCCGTCACTTCAAATTGCACGAACAATTCACTGGACAAACCGGCGTGTAAATCTGAATCGAGAGAGTAGCTGAACAGAGACAAGAGAAAGCGCCAGGACCACGACCGGGAAGACAATTTCGCCAATCGCGGGGTATAACTGACCGGCCAGTGGATCGAGGAGTATTACGAAGACTAAATGAACACAATAAATGCCCAGCGTATATCTGCCACATTGCGCCATGAATCTATTATTCAGGAATCTATGTTTAGAGAGCGCCACGAGAGTGGCACCAATTCCCATGGCGACGGTGCCGACCACATAGTCCTGTTGGTCAAAGGCAGAGTGATAGATTCGCCAGAGTAGAAATACTTCAGTCATATGCAGCGTCAGGCCCACAAATAGCAACCCCATGCCCCAACGAAACCACTCTCTGCGCGGCGTTACGCCAGAGAGAAAGTAACCAGAAACAAAGAATAGAGTGCCGAAAAACGGACCATTCCTCGTATTAAAGGTATAACTCCCATGAGTGAGATGGAGGCCCATGGGAGTTACAGCATAGGCGCGGGCCAGCAGGCCGATCAGGTAAAGCGCAACAGCAACAGCGATCAGTAGTCTGTATTGCTTCCATGCAACGAAGAAAGCCGTAATTCCCAGCGAGCAGAGCAGCGCGGGAAGGAACCACAGGTGAATCGCGTCGCCGTTCAATAGAAAGTCACAGGGATGGCTGGCGACTTCAAGCAAAGACCAGTAAATGAATTTGAGGGGACCCAGTAGTCCGTATTCAAAAACCGTATTGATTTTCATCTTATTCAAGTAAATCAGGCACCAGAAGACAAAGATAACTCCCAGGCGTTTTGCCATGGGGATGGTCGCAGCGGCGACAGAGACTCCTTTGCGAATCTTCTGACCCCAAAAATAGCCGGAGATGGAAAAGAAAAAGGGGACAGCAAAGCGCGCACTCTGCAACACAAAGAAAATGACCCAGTTCCACACGGTGTGCAGATCGAGATTTTTAGGTAGATAAACGAGCATCGTATGGAGGCAAATAACGGCGAAAATCGCAATCAGCCGAAAGACATCGACCCCGTCCACGCGCTGAGATGAAGACCGAGAGGCCATTGGCAGCACAATTGTTTGAGCGGACTCATTCATCGCTATCTCTTGGGATTTGGCGCGAACTCCGACCGATGGCGACTATACAGGAAATAAATCACCAGTCCGATGACCAGCCACACGATAAAGCGCAACCAGGTGATGATGGGCAGGCCGGCCATGAGCAGAAAGCAGAAGAAGACGCTGAGGACGGGGATCACCGGGCCGAAGGGGACACGGAAGCCACGGGGGCGATCCGGTTCGCGATAGCGGAGGACGATGACGCCGACAGAGACCAGCACAAAGGCGAAGAGGGTGCCGATATTGGAGAGGTCGGCCAGGGTTCCAATATCGAAAAGGCCGGAGGGAATGGCGACGACGATGCCCGCGACCCAGGTGGAGAAGGCTGGGGTGCGGAAGATGGGATGGACTTTGGAGAAGACCTTGGGAAGCAGGCCATCGCGGGACATGGAGAACCAGACGCGGGATTGACCGAGTTGATAGACCAGGATGGAGGAGAGCATGCCCATGATGGCACCGGCCAGGACGACGAGGCGAATCCAGTGCAGCATGTGGCCGCCGGGCAGGATGGAGAGCTTCTTGAGGGCGTTGACGACCGGGGCGGCGTCTCCCACCATGGATTGCCAGGGAACCAGGCCGGTGAGGCAGATGGCGACGGCGACGTAGAGGACGGTGCAAACGATGAGCGTGGCGATGATGCCGATGGGCAGGTCGCGCTGGGGCCGTCGGCACTCTTCGGCGGCGGTGGAGACGGAGTCGAATCCGATGTAGGTGAAGAAGATGATGGAGCCGCCGGTGAGCACGCCGCTCCAGCCGTTGGGCATGAAGGGGTGCCAGTTGCCGGGATGAATGAAGCCGATGACGGCAAAGATAAAGATGAGGATAGCGAGCAGTTTGACGCCGACCATGGCGTTGTTGGTGCTGGCCGACTCGCGGATGCCGCGGACGAGCACGACGGTGAGAAGAAGAACCACGAGGAAGGCGGGAATATTGAAGCCGAAGTGCCAGCCGGGATGATAGAGCCAGTTACCGGCCAGGTCTTGCAGGCCTTCGGGGAGATATGCGGGCGAGATCCAGGTGGGTGATGGATGGAAGCCAAACCAGTCGAGGAGATCGACGACGTGGGCTGCAAAGCCGACACTGACGGTCATATTGGACCCGGCATATTCCAGGATGAGATCCCAGCCGATGATCCATGCGATGAGTTCGCCCATGGTGGCGTAGGTGTAGGTGTAGGCCGAGCCAGCGATGGGAATCATCGAAGCGAGTTCGGCATAACAGAGGCCGGTGAGGGCGCAGACGATGGCCACCAGAAAGAGCGAGACGGCGATAGCGGGGCCTGCGCCGGGGCGGCCAGCCATGGCGGTGTGATGGATGATGAAATCGGCCAGCGGAGTGTTGACCATGCTGGTGGTATCGAACTGCTCGCCGCTGATGGCGGTGCCAATGACCGTAAAGATGCCCGAGCCGATGACCGCACCGATGCCGAGCGCGGTCAACGACCACGGCCCCAACGTCTTGCGCAGCGAGTTCTCGGGAATCTCCGAGTCGCTGATCAGCTTATCGATGGATTTGCGGGCAAACAGTTGGCTGGCCAGCGGGTTTCTCCTCATCCAGAAATGAACGGATGTGCGCATGAACTCAATCGGCTTTCCCAACGCAAAAAGGAGCGGAAACCCAGGGTTTCAGACCATCGAGCGAGAAGGCGCGAAGAAGCAATCCGAACGGGTGGCGATCCCTTCAGGCCTGCAACTCCGGCCATGCGACAGAAGAGAAAGGCCATTTTGAGGGGAAATATGCCGTATCCCCGGAGCGTTCGCGCAGGCGAAGCAATCCGGGGATCAATGCAAGTTGAGCGAGAGCGGCGATTAGCGCTTGGAAGTGCCGCGAGCCGCCTTCTTGACCTTCTGTTTCTTCGAGCCGCGCGGCTCGGTCTGCTTCGGCTTGGGGGCGGCCTTCTTGCGGGCGGCGCGTTTCAGCTTCTTACGTTCCTGCACATCTTCGATCTTGGTGGTATCTGCCACTTGTAACCTCTTTCGCTGCAATCTCTTCAGGGTTTCCCGCGATTCGGGTGATATGACCTATATGTTAACAGGGTTTGCGGCGGCGCGAAAGCCGCTAGTGCGGGAATCACGCGGATTTAAGCCGCGTTTGCACAAAATCCAGCGTACAATGAAAACTAGACCAGTATTGCCTAGTCTGCTCGGCTTTGGCCGTCTCTCCGCTCCTGACGAGCTCCGCACCTCACGCAGTATCCACCAGGGTTGACCGGAGTATCGTTATGCGTTCCAACAAAATTCATCGCGCACTGGCGCAGGGCATGAACCGTTTTGAAGTCTGCCAGCTTGTTGCCAAAGGCGTGAAAGCCACCCACAAGACGGGTGCGCGCTTTGAAGATTCGATCAACGACGTTCTACAGTATCTGGGTACGCATGAGACCCTCAAGGCCAATCTGCACCCCGCCGCCCCCCAGGTCAGCGTGAAGAGCTTGAAGCCGGCGGCGTAACGACAGAGATCAGTGGTCCGTGATCAGGGTTCAGTTAAAAACAAAAACAGTTCAGACGCAGAAAGGGACGACCGTGAGGTCGTCCCTTTGCTGATTCTACAGATTGAAAAAGGCGGAAAGCCTTAGACGACCTGAACGTTCTCTGCCTGCCAGCCCTTGGGGCCCTTGGTGACATTGAACTGAACGCGCTGGCCTTCCTGCAGCGAACGGAAACCGTTCGACTGGATGGCGGTGTGGTGAACGAAGACGTCCTCGCCGTTTTCGCGGCTCAAAAATCCAAAACCCTTGGCATCATTAAACCACTTGACTGTTCCCTGTTCCATTGTGTGTTGCTCCTTCGATACTCATTTACCGCGAACGCAATGTGGAAGTGTGTTGCGAGTAGGCGGTAACGCTGAACAGGCAAAGACTTCAGATCGAATTCCACGATTGAAATAAGTGTAGCACGGAAATGGGTTACTTCCGCCACAAATAGTTTCCCGGAACGAAAACCAACGCGCACACGGAGAATTGGGGAAATGTATCGAATCAGAACAGGTCGATGCAGGACTTTGCGGCACGACATTCCATAACGGTGAACTCATTCTCCACCGCGCTCCCGGCGCAGATGGTCGAGGGCAGGAGAAAAAACGGCGGAGTTGGCCAAATGCGCCAACTCCGCCGTCCACGTCAATTCCGCATGAGGACCCGATTAGCAACCTTTGCCGCCAGGGCCGCCCTCGTAGAAGTATTCACCCCAACTGGAATCGCCGCTGTCGTAAACCGGGCCATAGATGTCATAGCAACTCGGGTTGGGATCTTCGGCCGTCAGGCTATCCCAGTATTTGTTATAGCTGGTATCGAAATACCACAGCTCGGCCTGAAATGCGGAATAGGCCCACTGTCCATTGGTAGGCCAGTTGCCGCTGCCTTCCGGAGGCCAGACGGTGCCGGTGCTATAGCTTTCTGAACCGAACTGGATGACCTGCGCATGCTTCGTATTCTGTCCGCTCTTGTACTTGGACCCGGGATAGTATCCAATCCAGGTTCCACCAACATTCAGCCACCAGTTCCCGTTCCACAGTTCATACTCCGCATCGAACACGTACTGCGTTCCGTTCAAGGCGCTGACATTGAGCTTCTGGCCCAGGACGTAACCGTTCGCTACGACGACAAAGTCGCCACAGGAGTTGTTCCAGCAATTAGACGAGGTGTCTGACGCGCTGTAGCCGTCCGGCGTCGAGTAGATGAAGATGTGTGGAAGATTGTCGTTGAACATGCTGGGATAAACAACCCATCCAACCTCTTCGGTCTGCGTGCCTGATCCGCTTCCGCCGACATACCACTCCTGCGAAAGGGAGAAGACCTCGCCTTTCGAAGTATTCACACTCGGTTCCCAAATATTGAGATTGGAGTTGCCCCCCAGATTGTCTACGGTTTGAGTGGTGTAGGAATACCTGTGTCCAACCGGTTCAGGAGCGATGATGCCTTTGGAGCGATTTTGCGCCGCATGTACGGAATCGCTCGGCTTGAAGGAGAAATCTGCCAATGTGGCAAAGTGGCTGAGAGTTTCGAGCGTGGTGCGAAGCAACGGTACCGACTTCGCATCACACCCAACGGCATTTCCTGATTCATCGACGGAGTTTGGCTGGCCGAGACCGTCGAACAGAACGTTGCTCTTCGCGCTCAAGTTGGATTTATGCTTGTCCGGTGGCGGGGTGGCGAGGCTTGTCAGATGATACTTGCGGACCGCAGGCTGCTGCTCGGTTGGGACGCAGTCATAGTGCTGCTGGCCAAGGACAAAGCTATGATTGACCTCAACGCCCTGATAGCGATCGAGAATGCTCTGGCGCATCTCTTCAAAGGCGGCAGAGTCCTTGACTTTGCTGTCGACGCGCGCTTTGAAGTTGCTGTGCTGCACGGTTTGTGTATTTTTGATGAAGTCGTTGAATGGAACAAACTTTGCTTCTCCCGATTGAGCAAAGGAGGATGTGGCAAAAATGGTGCATCCGGTGACGAGCGTGAGTAAGATTGCGCGAATACCGCGAGAGGCGAGGGTTGGGCCGTTGACTTCATTCCGTGCCGCAGGGCCGGAAATCGCAGAAACCGACGGGTGTTGAAGCGAGACGGACAACTTGCTGTGATGTACGTTGAAAATACTCATGGGGGATATTCCTCGATAAAACACAGGTTGGGCCGTCGGAGGCATTCCATGCCACCGGGCAGGGGGAAAGGCCAGCAAGCGACGGACATTAAAGTAAGACGAATAACCAATTGAGATCGGCGCTGGACGATCGCGATTCGTACAGCTCACACACTGCCGGTATAGTGAGCCGAGGAGGCTAAGCGTCTCCCATTTTGGTAAATATTTATATCCACAGGCTAAGCCGAGTGTTCCCTTTTCATACAACGACCGTCCAGGTTTCGTGACTGAAAACAACGGAGCGGCAGGAAACCGGCAGCCTGCTCCATCCGACAAACTCCCTGGCCCGCTAATATAGTCATTGACCATGATGCCGCTATTAGACCCGATTCCTTCTCCGGTGCTGTACGCCGACTTTGCGACTCTCGAATGGGAGGCGCTGGTGGCGCTGGTGGCCGGCTTTGCCGCGTCGCCGGTGGGCCGCCACGCGATTCTTGAACTGCGGCCCTCGCACGATGAGGGCTGGATTGCGCGCCAGCACCAGTTGACGGGCGAGGTACGTCTGCTGCTGGCCGAGCAGGTTTCCATTGCGCTGGGCGGACTGATGGACCCCACGCAACTGGCGGCCAAGGCGCAGATTCCGGGCGCGGCGCTGGAGGCGAATGAGTTGCAGGCGGTGGCGCGGCTGGCCAACGACGTGGCCTCCTGGCAATCGCTCTTGCAATCGCCGCCGGCACGCGTGGTGGGCAAGCTGGCGGGGCTTTCCGAGCTTTCACTGGCGCTGAGTGGCAGCAGTCTGCGACCGCTGGCCGAGGCTATCGAGCGGACGATTCAGCCCGACGGCTCGCTGGCCGACAGTGCTTCGCCGGAGTTGGGGCGCATTCGCCGCGAGCAGGATCGCCAGCAGCGGCTGATTGAGGAGACGCTGCGCGCCGCGCTGCGCAAGCTCTCCAGCGACGGGGCGACGCAGGAAGATTTGATCACTATTCGTGGCGAGCGCTTTGTGATTCCGGTGCGCGCCGAGTTGAAGCGCAAGATCAGCGGCGTGGTGCACGGGGCCAGCTCCTCCGGGCAGACGGTCTACGTGGAGCCGCTGGAGACCATCGAGCAGAACAACGAACTGGTGCGCTTGCTGGAGGAAGAGCAGGCGGAGATTCATCGCATCTTCATGGCTCTGACGCGGCAGGTAGGCGGCTATGCGGCGGCGCTGGTGGCTGGCGCGCGAGTGCTGGCGCTGGTGGACAGTTTGCAGGCGCGTGCTCGCTTTGCGCGTGACTACGACTGTGTTGCGCCGGAGATTTCCCCCGAGCGGCTGCGGCTGGAGGGTGCGCGGCATCCTCTGCTGGAAAAGCGTCTGCGCGCCACCGGCGGCAAGGTGGTTCCGCTGGCGTTGGAGCTGACTGATGCCGAGCGCCAGCTCATTATCAGCGGCCCGAATACGGGCGGCAAGACGGTCACGCTGAAGACCACGGCGCTGTTGGCGATGATGGCCCAGGCGGGTCTTCCCGTTCCAGCCACGGTGGCGAGTTTTCCGGTCTTCACGGCATTCCTGGCTGATATTGGCGACGCTCAATCGATCGAGGCGGCGCTGTCCACTTTTTCCGCGCACATCACCAACCTGGACCGGCTCTCGCGGCTGGCCGGTCAACACGCGCTGGTGCTGCTGGATGAGCTGGGTTCTGCGACCGATCCCGAAGAAGGCTCGGCGCTGGCCGTGGCGATTGCGAGTTACTTTCTGGAGTGCGGCGCGTGGTCTCTGATCTCTACGCATCACACTTCGCTCAAGGTTTATGCGGCCAATACGCCTGGAGTTTTGAATGCCGCGGCCGGCGTGGACGAAGTCACTCTGGCACCGAACTACCAACTTCGACTGGGTGTGCCGGGAGCTTCTGCGGGCATTCAGACGGCAGAGCGGCTGGGCCTGAACGCCAGCATCATCACCGCCGCGCGGGCGCGCCTGGGATCGCAGCAGGTGGATATTGCGCGCTTTCTGGATAAGCTGCACAACGATCTGACGCAACTGGAGGCGGATCGCAAGGCAGCGCGAATCGAGCAGTATGCGCTGAATCAGGAGCGAGCAAAACTGGCGCGCGAGGGCGACGTCGAGCTACGCAAACGGACGCGGGAGTTAGAGACCAAGTTAGCCTCGCTGCTGAAGGACTTCGAGTTTCAGATGCGCGAGACGGTGCGCGCCATCGAGGATCGCGCCGCGCAGCAGAAGTTATCGAAAGAGGCCGAGCGCCGCATTCTGCGCCTGCGCCGCGAGTTTCAGGAGAGCTTCAATCAGACCGTGGTGGCCCACCGCACGGGCGCGGACGATGGCGATGCCAATGCGCAGCCGCACGTGGTCAAGCACGTCGCAGTCGGCGACCAGGTGCGCATCAAATCGATGAACAAGATTGGCGTGGTGCAGCGCGAGGTGGAGAAGGATCTCTTCGAGATTGCGCTTGGCCCCATCAAGATGCGCATCAAGCGGGATGATATTGCCGAGGTAGTGCGGGCGGCGGAGATCTCCGCGCCGGAGCGGTACGACCCGCTGGCTGCCGCGCGCCGACAGAAGAATATTCACGTCACCGTCACCAGCGCCAACACCGACGATATGCGCATGGAGATCAACCTGATCGGGCGCACGGTGGACGAGGCGACTGAAGACCTGGAGCGCTATCTGGACCGCGCCTTCCTCGCTGGCTTGCCGCGTGTGCGCGTGATTCATGGGCATGGTGCGGGGATTCTGCGCCGCGGCGTGCGCGAGTTTTTGAAAAGCCATCCCCACGTGGCCACCATTGCCGAGGCTCCGCAGAACGAGGGCGGGCAGGGAGCTACGCTGGTGGAGTTGCGGCAGTAGTTGCCGGATATGAAAACGATGAGCGATCTGAAGATTTCACAATTCGCAAATCGTGCCAAAGAAGCTATCTGGTGAGAAGCACACTAAGAAACGCCGATCGAGGCGCATCTGCCGTGAGTCTGTCCAGCCTCTTCTTACTGAAGAAGCAGGATAGACTCGCGACGGTTTTGATCGTGCAAGCAAGCCTCAGAAAGAGATTTCCGCACCCACGAGCACTGTGCGCCCGCGAATAAAGAAGATCGAGTCTCCCGGAACGTTTTTCCAGTTGGGCAGCCAAACGGACTTGTTCAGCAGGTCGTTGGACTGGGCCGTCAGAGAGATGCCGAAGCCGCTACTGTGCACATACTTCGACAGATCATAGGCAAAGTGGGAGTTCAGCAGGTCATAGGCGGTGGGTTTGGGATTGGCGGCATTTGAGTAGCCGGACAAAGGGCCCTGATGGACATCGAAGAGACTGGCCGTGATTCCATTCGCGGACGATTGATAACTGATGCCCGCCTTTCCAGCTAGATTCGGAATCGGCGTGATGTTTGCATTGCCGTCACCGTCATGGTTGCCCTGATAGGAACCGGCACCGGAGAGAAAGAAATTCTCGTGCAGGTAATACTTCACTTCCAATTCACCGCCGTGAAACGTGGCCTTGCCAAGATTGACATACCGGATCGCGCTCGGGGTGAAGCCTTCAACAATATCGTTGGTTTGGCGACTGTAGAAACAATTGATCTCGGCTTCCACGCGCTTGTTCTCGTAGAGCAGTTCGAAGTCGGAAGTTGCGACGCGCTCCGGTTTAAGATTGATGTTTCCGAGCAAAGAATAAGTCCCATACTCGTTGGTTTCGATGTAGTTCAAATGGTTTTCAGAGAGGCTTGGAGCACGGAAAGCTTTGCTGTAAAGCGCCTTCACGGTATAGTGAGGAGCTGGTCCCCAGATGATGCCGGCACGGGGAACGACATTGAAGTCCAGCCTACCGATCTTGTTTGCCTGGAAGCCTCCGATCATCTTCAAGTGATCCAATAGCTTGTGGTCAACTTGACCGTAAAAGCCTCCTCCAGACCGGCTTCCATTGGTGATGACCAGTGTTGGCCCGGGCGCTGGCTCGGAAAAATCTGTTTTCTCTTTGCCGCGAATGTAGTTATACAGCGCTCCAAAGGTCAATTGATCTCTCTTGCCCAGACTCACATGGTTTGCCCACTCGAACACGGCCTCATAGGAATCCCGTGAACTGTTGGGGATATCGTTCCAGGCATCGAAGGTGGTGCGCGTAAAGGTGAGATTGAAGTTCATATCCCAATGGGCGGTGGGCTTGGCGCTGTATCCCAGGTCGCCGAAACCGCGCCGCCACACTGCATCTCCAACCACCGACACGTCGTACGAGGTCTTCCAGTCAGTATAAGAAGACATCAAACTCAAACCCTTGTAATTCATGCCCAGATAGGCTCCCTTGCCGCGGTCTGGAATCGTAACATTCTGGATGCCTTGAATAGTGACAACGGGCAGGCTCCAATTCGGGTTTTGGCGTGACTGTTCGGCCGCAACCAGAGAGAATGCGCCGTGCTGGAATGTTGCGTCCCCGAAAGCCGCAATGGTGTGATCGGGTCCGCCCTGTGCTCTTATCGACAGCTTATTGCCCTCGGCTTTGCGCGTGATGAGGTTAACAACCGCCGAGTAGGCGTACGAGCCATACAGCACGGAACCTGGGCCAAGAATGACTTCCACGCGTTCCAATATGTTGACTGGAAAGGACTCCAGCAACTCACTGGCGATTCCGCCTTCCATCACTTCGCGGGTGGGCCGTCCGTTGATCAGATAGAGAATGTGTCCGCTGTTGATAGTGGTCTGATCGCCGCGAGCGGCCACTATACTGCGGTCGGTGAACGAGGCGGTGGTCAGGGCCAAACCCGGCACATGATTGAGGATTTCAGAGAGCGTCAGGGCGTGGAATCGTTGCAGTTCGTCGCGGGTCATCACGTGCATGATACCGGGCGCGTCCGACATGTTTTCGGAAAATTTGGAGGCTGTCGTGACTTTCACATTCAGCAGCGATTCCAAATCCATGGATGCCACATCTCCCTGCGCGGAGGCGGGTTGAGCAGAGTTCGGCTCGAGTCCAAACGCGAGGCCAGAAAGCAGAACGAACCCCATTGCCGAAACCAGCATCGGACCAAGGATGGGTGAAGCCCATCGCCGACTCAACCACCTTGCGTAGCGGCCCATTGGTAATCTCCTCACTCTGTTATCGGCTGGACGGAGGCATACTTGATGGAGTCTTCGACCATCCGGTATCGATCGGTAGAGTTGGCCAGGGAATACGCACCTCTCACCAAATCCAACCGATTATACTGCCGATGAGCAATGCTGAACGAGGAAGGGCACAAGAATCTGCAAAGAAACAAAAATGCACGATCAACAAAATAGAGAGTTGAAGGGAAATGCCCGGTCCTGAAGGCCCCTGCTCCCTCCGCCCGTTTCATCTCCCGTGGGTCGGCAACACCGGTAGGGCACTAGAAAGATATTTCCCCACCCACAAGAACTGTGCGCCCGCGAATAAAGAAGATGGAATCCCCCGAAACGTCTTTCCAGTCCGGCAGCCAAACTGACTTGTTCAGCAGGTCGTTCGCTTGTACCGTGAGAGAAACGCCGAAGCCACTGCTGTGCAGGTACTTCGAAAGATCATAAGCGACGCGGGAGTTCAGCAAGTCATAGGCGGTAGGTTTGGGGTTGATGGCATCCGAGTAGCCGGACAACGACCCTTGGTGGACATCGAAGAGGCTGGCCGTGATTCCATTGGCGGAGGATTGATAACTCAGGCCCGCCTTGACGGCCAGATTTGGAACCGGGGTGATGTTCTCGTTCCCGCTGCCGTCATGATTGCCCTGATAGGAGCCAGCACCGGAGAGGAACCAATCTTTGCGAAAGTAATACTTGATTTCCGCTTCCCCGCCCTGAAAAGTAGCCTTGCCTAAATTGACGTATCCGCCCGATACCGTGGTCGTGCTCTCGACAATATCGTTGGTTTGTCTGCTGTAGAAGTAATTGACTTCAGCTTCGACACCCTTGCTCTCATACATCAGTTCAAGGTCGGAAGTGGCGACCCTCTCCGGTGACAGATTTGGATTGCCAATCAAGCTGGGGCCACCAAACACTGGCGGCGGAACATAGTCCATCTGGTTTTCATTGATGCTGGGCGCGCGGAATGCCTGGCTATACAAAGCCTTCACGGAATAGTGAGGAGCAGGCTTCCAGACGACGCCGACACGCGGAACGACATTCAGGTCAAGGCCGTTGATCTTGTTTGCCTGAAGGCCTCCGATGACCTTCAAACTGTCCAGCAGATGATGGTCCAATTGAGCGTAAAACGCCTCGCCAGGCCGACTTCCACTGGAGATCACCGTCGTCACACCAGCGAAATAGAAGTCCTCTGCGCCGCGGTTGTAGTTATACAACGCCCCAAAAGTCAATTGATCTCTTTCGCCGAGGTTGAGATGATTGGTCCACTCCACGACGACTTCATAGGAATCCCGCGAGATGTCTGGGATATAGTTCCGGGCATCGAGGGTGGTGCGCGTAAAGGTGAGATTGAGATTCGTTGCCCACTGGCTGGTTGGATTGGCACTATAGCCAAGATCGCCAAAGCCGCGTCTCCACACAGCCTGCCCAACCGCGCCCTCGATATACGAAGTTTTCCAGTCAACATAGGAAGACATCAGGCTCAAACCCTTGTAATTCATGCCCAGATAGGCTCCCTTGCCGCGGTTCGGAATGGTTACATTCTGGATGCCGAAGATCGCGGAAGATGCGGGAGTGGTCCAATCCGGGTTCTGGTGAGATTCCTCCGCCGCAACCAGGGAAAACGCGCCGTGCTGCAAAGATAGTTCGCCAGTGAGCGCAATGTTATTGTCGGGGCCAGTTTGCGCAGTCACGGAGACCTTGTTGCCATCGGCTTTGTGGGTGATAAGATTGACAACCGCCGAGTAGGCGTTCGAGCCGTACAGCACCGAGCCGGGGCCAAGGATGACTTCAACACGTTCCAATATGTTGACCGGAAAGGACTCCAGCAACTCACTGGCGATTCCGCCTTCAAGAACCTCGCGGCTAGGCCGTCCGTTAATCAGATAGAGAATGTGACCGCTATTGATGGTGGTCTGGTCTCCTCCGGAAGCCACAATGCTGCGGTCAGTGAACGAGGCGGTGGTCAGAGCCAAACCCGGCACATGATTGAGGATTTCAGAGAGCGTCAGGGCGTGAAATCGTTGCAGTTCATCCCGTGCTATCACATGCATAACGCCGGGAGCGTCCGACATATCTTCGGAGAATTTGGAGGCTGTCGTGACTTTCACATTCAGCAGCGATTCCAGATCCATGGATGCCACATCTCCCGGCACAGAGGCGGGTTGGGCAGACTTCGGATCAAGCCCGAAAGCAAGGCCGGGAAGCAGAACGGACCCCATTGCCGAAACCAGCATCGGACCAAGGATGGGTGAAGCCCATCGCCGACTCAACCACCTAACGTCGCGCCCCATTGACTATCTCCTCACTCGTTGATCGTCTGGACAGCTGCATACTTGATGGAGTCTTCGGCCATCCAACACAAATCAGTAGATTTGTCCCGGGGGAGGCGTCGGTTCCAGCTAATTTTTCCGATTATAATGCCGAAGAACAACCCAGGACGAGAGAAGGGCACAAAAGCTTGGGTGCGCTTCATGCCAATGTCCGCCGCTTCCAGCGCAAGCGGTGGCCTCAGGGAGTTGCGGTTAAAGTTGCCAGGGGCGGCTGGACACACCGTCACAAGCAGCTTATGATCTTGGATTCAACCGTTTGTCCGCCGCGAGTCGTTCATTTTGCCGTGCGCTCTGGCGTCACAAACGGGCAGGCGTGCACCAAGACGACGATAGCCCGAGCGACGAAATTGAACCAGTAACAGCCGCGAAGGTTACTGACGTTTTTTAGAGGAGGTCGCTTCTGCAACGAGCAAGCGCCAATACGAAGCCGCAGAGGCCAAACCTGCGAGTCGGCGCTTTCCTCAGGACATTTTTGATTTTTTGCTTGTTCTTGCTTGTTTCAATAACTCGGGAATCTGCCCGCGCCCAGGTTTCCACCGAGGAATACTCGGTCAAAGCCGCCTTCTTGTTTCATTTTGCCCAGCTTGTAGATTGGCCTCCGGGCGCTTTGAGCACAACCGACCCGTCTCTCAATCTCTGCATCCTCGACGACGAGCCGCATCGCAAGGAGTTGCAGTCCACCATCGAAGGCAAGCCCGTTGGTGCCCGCGTGATGCATCTTCGCCAACTCAATCATGCGCTGAGTTTCCAGGGATGCAATCTGCTTTTTCTGAGCCGCGACGAACTGCGTCGCCAAACCTCGATTCTGAAATCCCTGCACGGCCTTCCCATCCTCACCATCGGCGAATCCGCGGATTTCCTTGCGGAAGGTGGAGTGATTTGCTTCCACCTGGACCAGGACAAGATTCGTTTCGATATCAACCTTGGAGCCGCTGATTCTTCGCATCTCTCCATCAGTTCCCGGCTGCTGCTGCTGGCCTCGGTGGTCAAGCGCGGCGACGGTACAGAGAGGAGGAAGTGACGCCATGCGCATCCGCGACTTCTCTATCCGCTTGAGCCTGACGCTTCTGATCCTCACCGCCAGTGTGCTTGCTGTCATCCTCGCCTCGGTCGGATTCGCCATCTACGATAGCCATAGCTACCGCGTCAGTGCCGTCCGCGAACTTACCGCGCTGGCCGATACGCTGGGCGCCAACACCGCGGCTTCACTGGTTTTCAACGATCAGGACACCGCCAATACGATGCTCGGCGCGCTGGCCACCGAACCTCATCTGCTCGCCGCCCGCCTCTACGACACTCAAGGCCAGGTGTTTGCCGAGTACCGCAGCCCCAACGCGCCCCGCAGTCTGGTCTTCCCCGTCTGGCACAACGATGGATCTTTTTTTGATCATGAAGCGCTTGTGCTCTTCCGCGGCGTTCAGATGAATGGAGAACGTGCTGGCTCCATTGCTCTGGTCTTTGATCTCAGTGAGTCCCGCTCGCGGCATCTCCAATATTCCAAGATCGCTCTGCTCGTTATTCTGCTCTCTGTTTTGGCGACATTGATCATTGCATCGCGCATGGCAAACTCCATCGGCTCTCCCTTGGTGCAACTGTCCGTGATCGCCCGCCGCATCTCGACAGAGAAGGACTACTCGATCCGCGCAGAGATCCCCTGCGGCGGAGAAACCGGCATCCTGGTTGATTCCTTCAACGAGATGCTCACTCAGATCGAATCGAGCGAACAAGCGCTCAACGATGCTCTCAAAGACCTGCAAGAGAGTGAGGAGCGCTACGCCCTGGCCGCGCAGGGTGCCAACGATGGCCTCTGGGACTGGAATCTCGTCACCGGCGAGATCTATTTCTCTCCGCGCTGGAACCACATGCTCGGCTACGAAGAGAACGAACATTGGTCCACACCGGAAGAGTGGTTCAATCAGGTTCATCCCGATGACCGCCAGCGCGTGCGCGATGAGGTCAAGGCGCATTGTGCCAACAAGACCGCCGAGTTGGTGAGCGAGTATCGGATGCAACACAAATCTGGAGGCTACATTTGGACCCTCAGTCGTGGCATCGCCATCCGCGACGCTTCCGGCGCGGCCATCCGCATCGCCGGTTCGCAGACAGACATTACGGAAGGAAAGACAGCCGACCCGCTGACCCGCCTTCCCAACCGCCTTTATTTCATGGACCGCCTGGAATCCGCCATTGAGACGGCACGCCTGCAACAGACGCAGTTCGTTGTGTTGTTCGTCGATCTGGACCGGTTCAAAATGGTCAACGACAGCCTCGGACACGCAGCCGGTGATGAATTGCTGATCGACGTCGCACGGCGACTTCGATCCGCCACCCGTCAAAGCGCGCGTCATGGCAGCTCCGTGCAGTCGGTTGTAGCCCGCATAGGCGGCGATGAGTTTGCCCTCCTACTCAGCCATATTCAGGACGAGAAGGATGCCGCCAATATCGCCACGCGCATTCTCGACCGGCTCGCCGAACCATTCCTCATTGAGGGCCGCAGCATGTTCATCTCCGCCAGCATCGGCATTGCCGATGGCACGACCGGACAGACCCCCGAGGACCTGCTCAACAACGCGGATACGGCCATGTATCGCGCCAAAACCAATGGCAAGGCGCGTTTTGAATTCTTTAACGACAGAATGCGCGAGCAGGCCATCAGCCGTTTCGAGACTGAGACCAGTTTGCGCAGAGCCATCGACGATCATCAATTTGTTCTTTATTACCAACCGATTGTTTCCATGGCGAATCTCCGCATTTGCGGCTTCGAAGCGCTGGTCCGGTGGAATCACCCGGAGCGCGGCCTCATCTTTCCCGATGAATTCATTCCCATCGCCGAACAGAGCGATCTGATTATCCATATGGGCCAATGGACTCTGCGCGAAGCCTGCTGTCAGATGGCGGACTGGAACCGACGCTTCGCTACCGATCCCCCTTTGGCGATCAGCGTCAATGTCTCCGCGCGCCAGTTCAACGATTCCCGCTTGATCGAAGCGGTCGAAGTGGCGCTGGCCGAAAGCAAACTGAACCCCGCATCACTGGCCCTCGAGATGACGGAAAGTTCCATCATGGGCGATGTCGAACAGACTCTGGCCATCCTCGACCGCCTGAAGAAGATGAATATTCAGCTTGAAATCGACGACTTTGGAACCGGATACTCCTCGCTGAGTTACCTCCAGCAGCTTCCCTTTCACATTCTCAAGATTGATCGCTCCTTTATCAGCAATCTGAACGTCGGAACAGGGAGCCTGGACATTGTCAAAGCGATTTTGCAGATGGCTCACTCCTTCAGAATGGAAGTAATCGCCGAAGGCGTCGAGACACAGGAGCAGCTCAACTGCCTGCGCGAGTTAGGCTGCGACTATCTTCAGGGTTATCTGTTCTCACGGCCCGTGGATGCCAATGCAGCCGAGCAGCTTTGGCAAAATACCGGTGTATCCGCCGAGTCGCCCTTTTCTGTGCGACCACCAACCGCGGATCATGGACCAGAGCGCGCCATCGAGTGATTTCTTCCGGTGATAAAGTAATCAAACCACCGAAGATGGGTGCCCCCGGTGCCGAGATAAGCCAGTAATACAACAGAAGCTGGGTGCACCAGGTGCCTCGCTTTTGGGCACCTGGGAGACCTCAAAACTTAATCCGCCCAGCGAATCGATCCAACCGATCCCCCAAGGAGCCTCTTGCAAAACCCATCCCAAAAAACATTTTTGCCTCTTCGTCCCCCACCGGCGTTGCCGACCCGCTGCGCATCAAACTGTAGCGCCGACCTCCCGGTCCACGTCTGTTTCTTTCTTGTCTCTTGAGTCCTTGCAGAATATTCTCCAGCCAAAGCGCACAATGAAATGTTGAGACAAATCCCTTCGGCAGAGTCCAATCTGCCTGAAAAATGCCCCGATTACGCGTACCCCCACCCCCTCCCCCTGTGGAAATCGTTTTTCACCCCCTACTGAATAAGCTAACCTACGATTAATCAATAATTTGCAAATTGTACATGGTTACCAATCAGTAAACAGAGAGGCCCATTTTTGGCCCTTTTTGACCCCAAAAACCCCGATTTCACCCTCAAAATCGCCCTTTTTGCCAGATTTGCAGGCCTCAATACGCTCTGCGAAGTCAATCTCGATGGAAGTTTGCAACAATGACTTGGGGAAGATCGACCCACAATCCTGTTGCAAATCCCATCGATGAAAGATATTTTTGCAGGATATTCCGAGCATACGGAATGAGGCATACGCGAGATGGACAAACTCGATGAGATAACAACCCAGCGCAAGCGTGCTCACTCTCAGTTGATTGCGCTTGGCTAGAAGGTTTACCAAGGCTTTCTGGCCATGGAAAAGGCGACCTATTGCGACCAGCACTGTAGGAAATAGCGCCTGCGCTGTGACAAAAGTCTCTTCCCAAAATTCCCTGGGTGCGCTACGCTCAGTTGGGTCCATAGGCTGTTCCGGACCGCCGCTAAATCTCGCGCAAGTGATGCTCCTCAGGAGGTCCGATGTCCTTCCGCTCCGTTTTTATCGCCGTCACAGTCGCATTCGCGCTGGTTTTAGGGGCATTTCTCGTCAATCGCGCGCGGCCCAGGGTTGAGACCGACCAGCCGACCGCCGACTTTGTGCGCGCCAACGGCAAGTGCGCCGAGTGCCACGCTCGTCTGCAATACTCCGTGGTGCATGAATACGAGATGAGCAAGCACGCCAAGAAAGGCGTCAACTGCCTGGACTGTCACCAGCCCACCGAAGGCCAGCAAAAGAAGGATCATCACGGCTTTGTCATCAGCACCAAGCTGACCGCAGGCAACTGCCGCAACTGCCACGAGGGCATCTACCAGGAGTTTCTGCATAGCCGCCACGCCGCGCCCAGTTGGGCCGCCATCTACGGCGAGAAGGGCCTCAGCGCCGAGCAGGTGGCCTTCAGCGAGCAGTATCAACCCGGCGGCACCAAGCGCCCTCCGCACCCCTTCGTCAATTCCGAAGGCGGCGCGGCCATGGTCTCCGGCTGCGAGCAATGCCACGCCGTCGGCCGCCCCAACGACGATGGAACCATCGGCAGTTGCACCAATTGCCACTCGCGCCACACCAGTTCCGTCGCCCTGGCCCGCCGCCCCTCCACCTGCGGCCAATGCCACATGGGCCCGGATCACTCGCAGATTGAAATTTACGATGAGTCGAAGCATGGCGTGATGTTTGCCGCGCAGGAGAATCTGCTCAAGCTCAATGCCGATCCAAAGACGCTCAGCACCCGCGACATGTTTGTGCCCACCTGCGCCACTTGTCACATGAGCGGCCTGAATGGCCTCAAGATGACGCACGATCCATCGGACCGTCTCGGCTGGTATCTGGCCAATCCAGTCAGCGAGAAGCGCCCCAACTCGCTGCGCGCGCAGAATGAGATGAAGCAAGTCTGCTCGCAATGCCATACGCAGCCGCTGATCGATCGCGTCTACGCGCAGGCGGATCAAGTCGTGGCCAATACCAATACCAAGGTGCTGGCGGCCAAGGATATTGTGGACGGACTGCGCAAGGACGGCACGCTTACTGGCCCACCCTTCTCCAATCCCATCGATTTCACGTACTTCGATCTGTGGCACTACGACGGTCGCACCAGCAAGCATGCGGCTTTCATGGGCGGCGCTGACTTTGTGCAGTGGCACGGTAATTACGGACTGATGCAGAAGACCGTGCAGTTGAAGCACGATGCCGAAGCGCTGAGGAGAGCTCATGCCAGCGGTAAATAACCTACGCATGCGCGCGATCCAACTGCTCAAATCCCCGCAGCTGGCCTGGCTCTTTGACCCGGCGCTGCTGCTGGAGATCTTTGTCGCATCCAACCTTGCCGTGCTCGCCGCGGATATTGTGCTGGCCCACTCTGTGAATCAATTCCGCAATCCAGCCGAGTACATTCCACTCTATTTTTCCGCGGATGCGCCGGTATTGTTGCTGGTAGCCATGCTGGCCAAGGGCCGCTGGCGCAGTCAGGATGCATGGCGCGATATTGGCCTGCTGATCGGCGGCCTCTCCGTGCTGGTCGGTCTGGCCGGAGTGATCTATCACCTGCGCAGCGGCTTCTTTGCCGAGCACACGCTGCGCTCACTTACCTACGCCGCCCCCTTCGCCGCGCCTCTGGCTTATACGGGCCTGGGCTTTCTGCTGCTGCTGAATCGCATGGTGGCCGCGCGAGAGACGGAGTGGGCGCGCTGGGTGATTCTGCTGGCCACCGGCGGTTTCTTCGGCAACTTCGTGCTCTGCCTCACTGACCACGCAGGTAATGGCTTCTATCTGAAGACTGAATGGATTCCTGTAATCTCCAGTGCGCTGGCCACCGGCTTTCTGATTGTTCCAGTCATTGCGCCTGTAACTCGGCGCTATCTTGACCTATGCCTCGTGGTGCTGGGTTTGCAGGCGCTGGTTGGCGTAGTCGGCTTCGGCCTGCATCTCTGGATGAACTACAACACGCCCGGAGGCAGCCTCTTCGAGAAGTCCATCTACGGCGCGCCGCCCATGGCTCCGCTGCTCTTTCCCAACCTGGTCGGCCTGGCCCTGATCGGACTCTGGCAGTTGGCGACGCACTTGCCCGAGGGCACTGCGGAGCGGCCCGGAGTCTTCGACCAGTTACTGAGTTGCGTCGCTGAACCATCCACAGAAAATTGAAGATCCACCCTCCAGCGCGCCTATAGAATAGATGCATGATCCTGGAAACCTTTCCTGTCGGACCGCTGCAATGCAACTGCACCCTGATGGGTGATGAAGAGGCTCACGAAGCCATCGTCATCGATCCCGGCGACGAAGTCAGCCGCATCTATCGCCGTCTGACTGAACTCGGCCTCACGCTGAAGCAGATTCTGGTCACTCATGCGCACATCGACCACGTGGGTGGAGCCTTGAAGCTCAAAAAGCTCACCGGCGCGCCGATTCTGCTCAATGAAAACGACCTGCCACTGCTCAAGATGATGCAGGTGCAGGCCGGTTGGCTAGGCATTGAAACCCCGGAGACCGCGCCGCCCGACGAGAGCCTCGCCGATGGACTCACTGTTGGACTGAGCCGCTATCCCGCTCAGGTGCTGCACACGCCCGGTCATACGCAAGGTTCGGTCTGCCTGCACTTCGCCCCGCTCAATCTGCTCATCGCCGGCGATACGCTCTTTGCCGGCAGCATCGGCCGCACCGACCTGCCCGGTGGCAACGGCGCGCAGATCATCGAGTCCATCTCCACCCGCCTGCTTCCCCTGCCAGACGAAACTCGCGTGGTCACCGGCCATGGCCCCGCCACCACCATCGGCACAGAGCGCAGCAGTAATCCTTTTTTGCGGAGTTAGTTGACGAATGTTTCATTCAGGGAAAGAAATGCCAAATTTAGCAGGATCGCGCATTCGCACACTCGATGGCTGGCGCGGAATCGCCGTCCTGCTGGTCATCGTATGCCACGCCGGCATGCACACTCGTTACTTTCACCTCTTACTGTTCAACTTGGGAGGTTTTGGTGTTGACATATTCTTCGTGCTCAGCGGATATATTATTACGCTGCGTTTTCTTGAAGAACGAAACAAAACGTCAACGCTCAATCTTCGCGAATTCTATGCTCGGCGCGCTTTTCGTATTTTGCCACTGGTATTAGTCTACCTGTCGACGCTCTGCATCTTATCGCTATTCGTAAACTTTGTTGATTTCCATGGTAAGGAGGTACTGGGGTCGCTATTCTTTTTTCGCAACTACCAGTTCACTCCTTCTAATACCGGCGGAATATTTACAGCTCACTTTTGGTCACTTTCCATCGAAGAACATTTCTATCTCCTTTGGCCCGCTCTTTTATTATGGCTAGGAAATAAACGGACATTGTGGCTGGCAATCGCCGGCGCCTTAACCTGCGCCGCTTGGAGGGCATACTATCTGGCCCACTACTACAGTTGGTATGGACAACCTGGCGCGGTCGGAAAGTATGTGCGGACAGATACCAGGTTTGACGGCCTCCTGTTAGGGTGTGCAACGGCCCTTGTTCTCAGACTTCCATCAGTAAGGGATTTCATCTTCAATAATTTCCCCAAAGAGACCCCGTTGATACTGTGGATGTTGATTTTTCTTGACCTTCGCAGGACCAGCGGATTCCCAGCATTGACAACCTATCTCCTGGTTTGCCTAGCTCTTGCTTCCACTCTAGTCGTCGAGGAGGGACTTGCGCACAAATGGATCAACTCTCGATTGCTGGTTTGGATTGGGACCATTTCTTATAGCATCTACATCTGGCAACAAATGTTTTTCTTTTGGCCTAACAGGGATGTCCCTCCGCTGGAGACTTTTAGCACTCTTCCGTTGAAGGTTGTGTGCATTATCTTTGTATCAACGCTCTCGTTCTATTTCGTCGAGAAGCCAAGCATCGCATTTGGGAAACGAATTCTCCGACCTGCGCACAAACAAACATCAGTCGTTAGTTGATGAGTTCGCTATAATTCAAGACTCTCGCTCGCCCAGAATACCGAATGAGTTCATCCTCTCCGGCGCTGGTAAGCTGCATGGCATTGCACCAGCGCAAAACAGGAGATCGGAGGCAAGTCAAGGAAGCGATTCTATATCGCTTCACCGTCAAAAAATACCGCAAAGCTTCTGGAACTGGTCCAATTCCAGTAACTGCTGCCCCTCGGGCGCGGCGTCGAGCGTGGCGTGCTCCAGCACCCAGGTATCTTTATGAAAGAGGAAGACGGCGTGCAATCCAGCAGCCAGCGCTGGATTGATATCACTCTTGATGCTGTTGCCAATCATCCAACTAGTATGCGGCGCAAGCTCATGCTTTGCAATGACGGCGCGATAAGTGGGCGGATCTTTTTCTGCAACAATTTCCACGGCGGAGAAGTAACTGGAAAGCCCGGAGCGGACGAGTTTGTCGGCCTGCTCGGCATGATCGCCCTTGGTCATCAGAATCAACCGGTGCCGCGCGCTCAACTCAGCCAGCGTCTCGGCGACCCCAGAAAGTAACTCGATCTCCTGCTCGGCGATGGCGCGCGCGAACCCCTGAATACGCTGCTGTTTCTCTTCCGTGAACGGCGCGGGGCTGAGCCGCTCAAAGCAGGTGAGCAGCGAACGGGTGAAACTGTTCAACCCGTACCCATGCGAGAGAATCGTCTCGCGCTCGACGGCGTTCAGCGTTTGACGTACCTCGGCCGGAGTGTACTCGTGATGATTCAGGAAGCCGATGAATGCAGCAATCGCGCGCTCAAAGTAAATATTGTTTTCCCAAAGCGTATCGTCGGCATCGATGAGCAGGGTCTGTCCTGGAAGAATAGTCGGCATCAGTCCATGGTAGCGAATATTTGCTTGGTGCGCATTCCCGCATGGTTAAAAATGTGAAAATGCGCACCGTGAATGAGTTACTGTTTGGTCTGAGCGTCCAGCCACTTCTTCAGCTTTGGTTCTTGCTGGCCGCGCAATTCAATGCATCCGTTGATGCGCTCCTGCGAGTGCGACTGCGCGCCGGAGGAGGCGGAAACGGAGTGAGAGGCGAAGAACTTCCTGACTTCATCGCGGCGTTCCTCGGTGCAGAAGTTGCCGGTGGCGCTGACCAGCCTGCTGCCTGACTCGGTGGTAAGTTGGGCACGCACAGCATCCCAGTGGCCCTCAATGAATTTCCAGGTCTGTTCACGGTTGGCGTCGCTGCCCAGCGCGTCCGCAAACAGATAGGCCACGTCCTGATTGCGCACTTTGCCGGAAACGAAGTAATTCAGCGCGCGATCCAGCAGGGTGGGATCTTCAAAGCGCTGTAACTGGTGCAACGCGCCCTCCTGTAACTCTGGATTGGCTGAAGTCTCAAAGATATTTTGTAACTCGTTGAAGAGAGCAGCGTCACCGTTGCTGGCGGCGATGGCCAAGGCCGATTTGCCAAGAGAGGCATCCACGGAACTCGCGTCCGCCAGATATTTCTCGGTAATTTGTTTGGCCTGGGCAATGACTGCGGGGTCTTTGCCGTACAGTCCAAGAATGGAGAATAACTTGGCACGTAACTCGCGCGTGTTATCGGAATCAGTGGCTGTCGGAGCGCTGAGTTTGGCGAGTTCCGGCGCGAAGTTGGCGCGAATCCATGTGGAAAGCCTGGCCTTCTCCGCGGGCGTGGCGGCAATCTGGACGTAGATAGCCCTGAAGCCGGAGTCGGGAATGGAGGCACGAATGACTTCGGGGCTGGCCTTGAGCGCGTTCTCAATCACTTCAGCGTTTGTATCTGCTTTGACCGCGGCGATCAGGTCGAGATCACTACCGACGGAAGCCTTGTTTGCGTGTACCTGCGCCCACTGGTCACCCAACAGGATGATGCGCTCGTCAGGCGTGAGTGAGGTCTCCACATTGGTCACAAGAGACTCATAAACACGGCGCGAATAGCTGGCGCGATAGTACCCTTTTCCGCCCGCGTTGGCGAAGAGCAGCGCATTTTCAGGCGCATCCAGTTTGGATGCGGAGGGAGTGAGAACCTCGCACTGCTGGCTGGCCGCACTCTTGAAGCAAACGGGAAGCGTCCACGCCTGCGCGGTTTCTACTGTAACTCCGGGGTTAAGAAAGAAGCGCTTCTGCTCAATGGAAACTTTGCCGTTGACCGGATCGCCAACGGCGAGAACCGGAACGCCGCGCTGAGTTACAAGGCTCTCCATGATCTTATCCACGGGCTTGTGACTGTTGGCAGTTTGCGCGCCCCAGAAATCCTCGGCGGTGGCATTGCCGTAAACGTGCGCGGCCAGATAGTTATGCACGCCCTGACGAAAGGTATCTTCGCCCAAGTAATTCTCGATCATTGAAAGCACCGCGCCAGCCTTCCCGTAGGCGATGCCATCGAACATCTGACTGATCTCGTCGGGCGTATCTGCGCGGGCGCGGATGGGGCGCGTGGTGGGCTGTGCATCCAGGCTCAGAGTATCCTGCAGGTCACCGGCCACGGTCTGATCCATATTCCACTCAGGATGCAGAACGCCAGCGGCCTTGGTCTCCATCCACGTGGCAAAGCCCTCGTTGAGCCACAAGTTATCCCACCACTGCATAGTGACCAGATCGCCAAACCACTGGTGGGCCATCTCGTGAGTAATGACCAATGCGACTTCTTTTCTGTCGTGAACGGTCGCGGTCTTTTCGTCCAGCAGGAGGTCGGTTTCACGATACGTGATGGCACCGAAGTTTTCCATTGCGCCGGCTTCAAAGTCTGGCAGCGCGATCAGATCGAGTTTCTTCAGCGGGTAGGGAATTCCGAAATATTGATTGTAATAATGCAGAGTTTTTTCAGCGACGCCGAGTCCATAAGGAGTGAGCGCGACCTTGTCCGGCGTGGCGCAAACGCGAATGGCGACGCCGTCCGAGGAGCCGGAGGAGCACTTGAAGTCACCGACCAGAAAGGCTACCAGGTAAGTGGACATTTTCGGCGTGGTGGCAAAGGTTACAGTGTGCTTTCCAGAGGTGGTAGCGGGTGCATCTGCGATTAACTCGCCGTTGGAGATGGCGGTATCGCCCGCGTCGATGGTCAGCGAAACGTCATAAGTGGCCTTGAAGGCCGGTTCGTCAAAGCAGGGAAAGGCGCGCCGAGCATCAGTGGATTCGAATTGCGTGACCGCGTAGTTGCGACGCGCGGTCTTGGAAAGATAGAAGCCGCGCAGTTCGCCATTCAAGATACCGGTATAACTGATCGATAACTTGGCCGGTCCGGCGGGAAGCTTTTCATCGAAGGAGAAAGTGACCTGTTCCTTGTTCTTGTCCAGAGAGACGTCCGCATTGATGGTTTTACCATTGACGATGGCGGCGACGCTCTGGAAGGCGATTTCAGCGGAGTTCAAAGTGATGTGCTTCTCGGACTTGGAGAGAGTTACATCGATGGTTTCAACGCCGGAAAAAGTGGCGGCCTTCAGGTCAGGAGTCAGCGAGAGCGTGTAATGATCGGGGCGAACCGTATCTGGAAGGCGCTGGGCATGAAGCAGTGCGGCTGAGGAAACAAAGACTGTGACAGCGACTGCGGCGAAAAAAGTAGCGCGCAAAGTGGAAGGAATATTGCAGATGATTTTCATAAAGTCCTCGAAGAGTGAAGCAACTAATCCGATGAATTCTTTCTGGGGCGCATGGAGTCGAGCAGCATCATACACGCACCGACGACGACGGCCGAATCAGCGACGTTGAAGTCCGGCCAGTGATAACTGAAGATATGAACCTCAATGAAATCGACTACGGAACCGTAGGCGATGCGATCATGCATATTGCCCATGGCACCGGCAAAGATGAGCGCCAGCGCGACGGAAGTGAGGGTGAAGCGATTGCCCAGCTTGATGAGCGCAATGAGCACGGCCAGAGCGGCGACGGAGGAAAAAGCAACCAGCCCCCAGCGCACCGCGTGAGGCGAGGCGGAGTTGGCGAAGAGCGAAAAGGCCGCGCCCTCATTGGTCCAATGCGTGATGCGCAGCACCTTGGGAATAACCGGAATTGCCCCGCCCATGGGGATGCGCAGCATGACCCAGGCCTTGGTGAGGCGGTCAATGAAGACGATCAGCGCGGAGAGGCCAAGCAGCCAGGGCAGACGGCGCGGAGAGGAAATGGTCATGGTTGGCCCTTCTTGTGAGAGTGAGGACAGATGGTATTCGAGGTATCCCAGGTCTCAAAATCGAGACCTGGGATACCCATGGTTGCGGAAACGCTCACTGAGCGGTCTCTGTGGGCGGCTCGATCTTCATAGCGGTCAGAGCGTCCGAGCAGCGTGTGCAGACGTTCTGCCAGATGCCGTAGTTGGTGACTTCAGGCATGAAGTTCCAGCAGCGCGCGCACTTGTGGCCGGTGGCGGGCAGAGCTGTGATTTGTAACTCCTGCCCTGCAACCACGGTCACTTTCGAAACGTTCACGATCTCTTTCAGTCCGGCTGCATGGCGCTGTAACAGAGTTAATTGATCGCCGCTGGCGGCAATCTCCAACTCCGCTTCCAAGCCCTTGCCGATGCGCTTGGCCTGACGCGCCTCTTCCAGCACACGCAGCGCAGCATCACGCACGGCGAAGATCTGCTTCCACTCTTCCAGTAACTCCGTTGGGTTTTGCGAGAATACTTCTTCTGGCTTGGGGAACTGCGCCAGGTGCACACTGATTTCGCGGCCTTCGACTTTGGGCAGATACTCCCAGACTTCGTCGGCGGTAAAGCTGAGGATGGGCGCAACCAGCCGCACCAGAGCCTCGGCGATCTTCCACAGCACGGTCTGCGCAGAGCGGTGTTCCTGACTCGTCGGCGCGAAGGTATACATGCGATCCTTGAGCACGTCGAGATAGAAGTTACTCAGGTCAGCGACGGCGAAGTCATTCAGGGCGTGATAGACGCGATGAAACTCGAAATCCGCATACCAGCCGAGGATATTTTCAGTCAGTTCGCGGGTGCGGGCCAGCATATAGCGATCCAGCGGCAGTAACTCCGCTTCAGCTACTTGATCACGCGCTGGTTCAAATCCATTCAAGTTACCCAGCAGAAAACGGAAGGTATTGCGCAGTTTGCGATAGATCTCCGCGCAGCGCTGCATGAGGTTCTCGCTGGCGGCCATATCTTCGCGAAAGTCGATGGAGGCAACCCATAGGCGCACAATTTCGCCGCCCAGGCGGTTGGCAATATCGACTGGATCGACGCCGTTGCCCAGCGACTTGCTCATCGCGCGGCCCTGCTCGTCCAGCGTCCAACCGGCCGTAGCTACGTGCGAGTAAGGCGCACGGCCACGCAGAGCAACGGAGGTCAGCAGAGACGAGTGGAACCAGCCGCGATGCTGATCGCCACCTTCCAGATACAGCACTTCGGTGCCCTGATTCTTCTGGAAGGACGAGTAAGCAGGCTGTAACTCAGGGTCACTCTCAGCGACTGCAAACCAACTGGTGCCGGAGTCGAACCAAACGTCGAGAATGTCCTTTTCCTTGCGAAATTCCCTCGATCCGCAATCGGCGCAGGCCGCGTCGGCAGGCAGCAGAGCGGAAATTTCCGTGGTGTGCCATGCTTCAATGCCGTCGCGCTCCAGTAACTCGGTAATGCGGCGATTCAATGCGGGATCGAGGATCGGCTTGTTGCATTTTTCGCAGAGGAAGACCGCGATGGGTACGCCCCAGATGCGCTGGCGGCTGATGCACCAATCGGGGCGGGTGGCGATCATATTGGTGATGCGTTCCTTGCCCCAGGCCGGATCCCAAACCACTTTGTCGATCTCTTCAATGGCCAACTGACGGAAGGTCGTCTCGGAGTTATCCGCGCGCTTCACCGGAGTTTCCATGCCGATGAACCACTGCTCGGTGGCGCGATAGATGACAGGCTTGTGGCAGCGCCAGCAATGCGGGTAAGAATGCTCAATATCGCTGCCGGAGAGCAGCGCGCCGCTCTCTTCCAGAATGGCGATGATGATGGGATTGGCGGCCCAGACCTTCTTCTCCTCGAAGGCGGGCAGAGCGCTGTGATTCCAGGCGGTGGGGTCCACATGCACGTGGCCGGCAGCATCCACGCGACAGGTAAGGTCCAGCCCGTAACGCTGGCCGGTATAGAAGTCGTCCGCGCCGTGCGAGGGGGCGGTATGGACCGCGCCAGTGCCGGTATCGGCAGTGACGTAATTGGCGTTGACGCCGAGAATGCTGCGATCCAGGAAGGGATGCTGGAAGGTCACGCGCTCCAGCTTGCTTCCCTTGAAGCGGGCCAGCTCGACCGGCGCTTCCAGCTTGCAGGCGGCGACGACCGAGGCCGATAACTCAGCGGCGACGATATAAACTTCCTCGCCCACTTGCAGCGCGACGTACTCGAAATCGGGATGAAAGGCGACGGCCATGGACGCGGGCAGGGTCCAGGGGGTGGTGGTCCAGATGATGGTGGAAACCTGCTTGCCAGCGAGCGCGGCATCAATCGCAGCGGGCTCCGAGGTGAGCCGGTAGCGCACATAGACCGAGGAACTGGTGTGCATGGCGTATTCGACTTCGGCCTCGGCCAGCGCGGTGCGGTCGTGAATGCACCAATAGACCGGCTTCAGGCCACGATGCACGAATCCCTTCTCCAGAAAGCCGTAAAAGGCCTCCAGCGTGCGCGCTTCATAGTCGCGGGCCATGGTGCGATAGGGCTTCTGCCAGCGGCCAAAGCAGCCGATGCGCTCGAATTGCGAGGTTTGCAGGTCCACGTATTTCTGCGCGTAGGCGCGGCAGGCCTCCAGCACGGCAGGAGCGGGCATCTCCAGCTTTTTGCGGCCCAGTTGCTCGTCCACCTTGATCTCGATGGGCAGGCCGTGGCAGTCGAAGCCGGGAACGAAGGGAGCATCAAAGCCAGCCATAGTCTTGGACTTGACGACAAAGTCCTTGAGGCCCTTATTGAGGGCGTGGCCCAGGTGAATCGGCCCATTGGCGTAGGGGGGGCCATCGTGAAGCAGAAACGCAGGGCGGCCCTGGCCAGCCTTGCGCAGCTCGGCATAGAGATCGATCCCGGCCCACTTGGCCAGCCGAAGTGGCTCATTATGCGGCAGGTTAGCCTTCATGGGGAAATCGGTTTTCGGCAAACTTAAGGTCGCCTTCAACTCCGGCGCTGAGGACATTGTGACTCCCTGTTCTGGTGCAAACTTGTTCATTTGTTAGTGTAAATGGCCGAGCGCGAATTTCTTGCGTGACTACGGCGTCCGCCGTCCGTCTATTGGTTATGGGAGGTTGGACCCAATGGTTTATGGAACTTTGGAGCGCGCGGTCCTTCCCGGCAAGACAGACGAGGGCTTGGTAACGCATAATAATGGGATGGGTCAGGGAACAGAAGCGGCTGCACCCGCGCACCCGCGGGCCGACCAGCCCAACGAGATTATGCCAAACGAATTGCTCATCCAGCCAGAAACGGACTCCCAGGCTGTAGCGGCCCTTACGGGAGGCGTAGAACTCGACGTTCGATTTGGCGTACCCGCGAAGGAAAAGCCCCTCTGGATTGACCTTTATGAGAGCTTCCTCGACGTTTTCTTTCCGGTCAAGCTGCCCCCGCTGGAACTGACCTCAACGCCGATTCCTGTGCCGGACCGCATGGCCGTCAAGGCCAATCCGTACGCCTTTGGAACCGCCGCCATCATCAATGGATCAATTCTGGCCATTCTGCTGGCCGTGGGCGTGGGCAAGGTGATCGAGCAGCAGAAAAAGAACAATCTGACGATTACGCCGGTCGATGTGAGCGAGTTCAAGTCCCAAAAGGTGGAGCAGATTGCGCACGGCGGCGGCGGCGCGCCAGACAAGGCACCTCCGATTCAGGGCAAGGTTCCCCCGCGTATGCAGGCCATCGACATGAAGCCCAAAATCGATCAGCCTGCGCTGCCTTCCATTGATGTCGCAAAAGACATTACCATCCCCGACGATTCCAAACTGCCCAACTTCGGCATGGCCAAATCATCGAACGTCAAGGTGGCCTCCGGCGGCAACGGCAGTGGTTTTGGGATGGGATCAGGCCACGGCAACGGATATGGGGATGGTTCCGGCGGCGGCACTGGTGGCGGCGTCTATCGGCCCGGCGGCGGCGTTTCCGCTCCGGTGCTGCTCCGCAGCGTGGACGCAGAGTTTTCCGAAGAAGCGCGGCGCAACAAGTACCAGGGCATCGTGCTGGTCAACGTGATCGTCGATGCGCAGGGAAATGTGCAGAATCCACGCGTGGCGCGCTCGCTGGGCATGGGCTTGGACGAGAAAGCGGTCGAGGCGGTGCTGAAGTACAAGTTCAAACCCTGCCGCAAGGACGGAATGCCGGTATCCTGCACCGTGCCCATCGAGATCGACTTCCACATTTACTGAGTGATTGGTTTGCAACATACGGCGGGGCGCTTCGGCGCTCCGCTTTTTTGCGTGTGCCTATTGAGCCTCCAGCAAAACCTCATCGACGAAAGACAGTTTTGCAAGAGTTCCCTGGTGAGAAGTTTGCTTCGCCTGTTTGCTTGATGAGAAGTCCTGTAACAAGGGCACGACTTTAGTCGTGCCGAAACAGCTAGATTGATTTTGGCCTTTAGGCCCTGCCAATGCTGTTGCGGCTTTCTGCCCGATGCTGGAAACCTTATCAACGTGAACAAAATGCCGTTTTGCGGACAATCGTTACAATCCAGAGGTTGAAATGAATTTTGCAAGAGGCTCTATTGATCCAGAAACAAGTGGTCAGTGGGCAGAGATCAGTTTCATGCGCGGCGGGTCGGAAACACAGGTGGGGAACTGGAAAGAAAAGGGTGGTGGCACTCGTTCATAATTTTTCAGATCAATAAAAGTGAGTGCGCGGATTGGAAAATCGCGTTCAAACAGCGCAGTCTCATCCCCAAAAAACTTGCGGCCGCAGGCTGGTGAGCCTGCGGCCGTGAGCCAACAACGGGCTTTTCCCGGCTGTGAGGTCCCGGAAAAGCATCAGTGCGAGGAAAAAAGAAGCAGAGGTAAAATAGGCGCTTCGAACTCCGCCTCTCGAACATACCGGTAAAACGCTTCACCTGCGCCATTCACATGAGAGCGAATGAATTTTCATTGTACTACTCACGCCGGTGGTTTCCAAATATTTATGGCGGTTTTGGCAGAGCGTCGGCTCAAGTGGGGAACTCTCCGTTTCCTTTTTCAGGAGCGGAGAGTTCTCGGTTTTCGTGACGCACCCTATTGCGCGGAGGCCTGCGTCGTAGCCACGTTGGTCAGCAACTGCACCTCGACGCGGCGGTTCTGCTTGCGGCCTTCGGCGGTGGTGTTCGGCGCTACTTCCTTATCCTTGCCGATGCCGATCAGATAAAAGCGACGCGCTGGAACGGCATACTTCGAGGCCAGATACTGCACCACGGCATCGGCGCGGCGCTGGCTGAGGTCGTAGTTGTACGCCGCCGAGCCGGTCGAGTCGGTCCCGCCCGTCACTTCCAGAATGTACCCCTTGGCGGCGGCTAGTTGCGCGGCAAATGCATCCAGTTGCGCCCGGTCTTCCTTGGTCAGCACCGTTTTATCAAAGCCGAAGGTCACTGAAACCGTGCCCACTGCCTTGTAGCTGTCCAGTCCCTTGACTACGCTCTCCAGCGAGTCGGCGCGATGCACCGCGTTATTGGCGGCCTGGTCGGCATCGGCGGCTGCCTTGGCCGCATCGGCCGCGTTATGCCCGGCCGCATCCGCCGCGCCCTGTGCCTGCTTGATCCCGGTCTGCGCGCGATCATCCACATCGCGAAGCTGGCGATTGTTAGCTGAGGTCTTTTCTCCCAACTGATCGGTGCGCTCCACCAGCGGCTCAGTCTGGCTGCGCACGTAGTTCTTGGTCGCGCATCCCGTCGCGCCCATCGCCACCAACGCCGTTGCCAGTCCGAAAACTTTCCATTGAATCGTCTTCATCGGTTACCGCCTCCTTCGCCACTCTCCTCAGCCGCAGCAGTCCTGCCAAGGGAGCTTTTTCATTGAATTTAGAATGCATTTCAGCAGCCAAACTGGCGACGTGCGGCAACCCGTACAAAACAGGCGCATTAATCCACAAAGGTGGTCCCGCTGCCAGTTGCGGAACCGCGTAATTTTTACACGATGTGGGAACGAAAGACCGGCCATGACCCCGGAAATGCCAGGGGAATCGCATTTGAATTTTGTGGAAGCAATGAAGGGTACGGGCATCAGCCGGTACATAAACGGTACAAAATCAACGGAGCTTTAGAGGCTGCGGAAAAAGGATTGAATCCAAGCAGCGTGGACAGGGGGAGATGAGCAGGGGCTGAAGCCCATCGTTTTTTTCCTTGCATTTGTGGCCCGGCTAAAGCC